>Ga0315278_10000106_pt1 | contig 71445 bp, 50 predicted proteins | sample YL17G06_0_MG_FD_203880 | JGI IMG/M metagenome (GOLD analysis project Ga0315278, IMG submission 203880) | Sediment microbial communities from Yellowstone Lake, YNP, Wyoming, USA - YL17G06_0 | ecosystem: Environmental > Aquatic > Freshwater > Lake > Sediment | place: USA: Wyoming | collected... | reverse complement strand
CTGCCGCAGGGAGCTGCCTTTAACCCATCAACCAAAATCTTCTCCTGGACGCCTACATATGAGCAGTCCGGGAATTACAACGTAACCTTCAGCGCAACCGACGGCTCACTCACCGACCAAGAAACCATCTCCATCACCGTCAACAATGTCAACCGCCCGCCCGAGCTTGCCTCAATAGGCGATAAGTCGGTCGATGAGAACTCAAACCTGTCTTTTACGCTCGCAGCCGCAGATCCGGACGGGGACAGTCTCATTTACTCCGCCTCCGGCCTGCCGCAGGGAGCTGCCTTTAACCCATCAACCAAAATCTTCTCCTGGACGCCTACCTATGAGCAGTCCGGGAATTACAACGTAACCTTCAGCGCAACCGACGGCTCACTCACTGACCAAGAAACCATCTCTATCACCGTCAACAACGTCAACCGGCCTCCGGAGCTTGCCTCTATCGGTAACAAGTCTGTGGATGAGAACTTAAACCTGGCTTTTACGCTCTCAGCCACAGATCCGGACGGGGACAGTCTCATTTACTCCGCCTCCGGCCTGCCGCAGGGAGCCTCATTTAACCCATCAACCAAAATCTTCTCCTGGACGCCTACCTATGAGCAGTCCGGGAATTACAACGTAACCTTCAGCGCATCGGACGGCTCACTCACCGACCAAGAAACCATCTCCATCACCGTCAACAACGTGGAAATAGCCAAGGAGCGCATATATATTTATTTGAATGGCCAGCGCGTGGCAATGGAGGAGAACGGTCAGAAGTATTTTTTTCACAACGACAACTTAGGCGGCACAAACGTAGTCACCGACGAGTCCGGTCAACAGGTTAAATATTTGGAATATAAGCCTTATGGGGAGACAAAGGTAGAAGCGGGGGGCATTGGCGTTAAGAATAAATTTGCCGGCAAAGAGCTGGATGACTCAACGGGATTATATAATAATCTGGCCAGGCTCTTTGATCCAAAACTGGGTAGGTTTGTCACAGCTGACCCGATTGATTATAGCGACGCAGGGATCAAGTTTGCCGGCGGGAAAGACTTGCAATCATTCTTAGCTAACCCTCAGAATTTAAATAGGTATACCTATTGCTTAAACAATCCGTTAAAGTACACAGATCCGGATGGATTACTAACACTATATCTACTTGGTACAGATATCTTAGGAAGAGAAAATTATAAATTATCGGAAAAAGATCGTATGTCCTTAAGTGCTATAAGCAGGACTTTTGGTGAAAAGGCAGAGATTTTTCCATGGTCGGGTAAAGATAGTATTAACGAGAGATTGCGGGCTGCCTCAAATTTAGCCGACTATATTAATGGTTACCAATTCAGGCAAGATGAGGAACTCAATATTATTGGATTTAGTCACGGAGGTAATGTAGCATTGTTTCTAACTCAGCTTAAATTAAAGCACAAAATAGATAACTTGGTGCTACTGGGGACTCCCATTAGAGAAGGTCGGCCTAATCCGAATAATGTTGGTAGGGTTTATAATGTTTTCTCTGTATATGATAATGTCCAAAGTAATTTAGGGGGCGCAAAGCATGCTCCTCTTGGGCAGGAGTTGGGGCCTGCAGGACAGGTATTAAGTCGGGCTCGAAACATTCATGTCCCAGTAGATAAAGGGCCACTTGGAACTCATGATTATTTATCCACACAACAGTGCTGGGAAAGATATGTTCATGGCAGAATAGATGCAGATAATAATTAACGAAAGGAGTAAAATGGTAAACAAAAATATTTTCTTCCATTCTTTATTAATAGCAAATATTACATTTTTTTTATTAAGCTGGTGGAGATTTTATGCTATGTTTTATGTATTCTGTGGCGATAATGCACTAAAATGGAAGGTATCCATTAGCGTTTATTTTGCAGCTTTAATAATTATAGGCGTTATAATTGGTTATATCTTAGGCAGAAGAAAAGAAAGACTAATATCGTACACATTTATTATATTAGCTATCTTTCTAACTATTTTTAATTTATTCAGAATAATACGATTCGTTTTTTGGGATATTTATTGATAGTCCATAAGTGCCATTTTTTTAAAGGGCTAAGCGCAAATGCATTTTAAAATTAAGAAAGCATTACTAGTTTTATTTCTGGGCATTGCTTTACCCAAAGCTTCTTTTTCCGGGGGCCTTGATGAAGCCCCCAATAGTACGAGCTCCGTAGTAATACAGAGCGGGACTGCCACAGATCCTTTTCCAGTCTGGTCTTCTTCGATGGGCTCTGTTGGCATGGAAAACGCCCAACACGATCAGTTCACCGGTTCGCTAGCATATTCTGTTCCTTTGGATATTGCGCCCGGGACAAACGAGGTACAGCCGCAAGCAGCATTAAGGTACTTTTCCGGCAATGGCAATAGCATTGTTGGAGTCGGCTGGAATATAGATCTGGGAAGAATAACCCGCAGCACAAGGCTCAAGCGGCCTGATTTCAATGACAACGATATTTTTATCTTCCAAATGAATGATATGGCCTCTGAGCTTGTAAATATGGGCTCAGGCGAATTCCGGACCAAGATGGAGACTTTTTTAAAGATAAGCAAGTCCGGAAGCATTTGGACAGTCATTGATAAAAGCGGCGTGAGGTATGAGTATGGATTCAGCGTCGGCGACCTTAATTACTATTTAACCAAAATTATCGATACGCACGGTAATTACGTAGAGGTTTCCTATTTCTCAAGCGACAATGTCGGATATATCGACAGGATAACTTATACAAAAGGCAATGGCCTCAGTAAATACAGGACAATAGAATTTATTTATGAAGGAAGGAGCGATAATTATCCGGATGTTTCTACCGGCAGGACAGTAAAGTATAATTCGAGGGTGGATTACATAGATATAAAAGTAGATGGAATTTTATACAAGAAATACGATTTCAGTTATAGTTATGCCCCGCATTCCGGAAGAAGCCTGCTTACGCAAGTTGATGAGGTCGCAAAAGACGGTAGCTCTCGTCTTAAAGTCGCGCAGTTTAGCTACAACAGTAATAGTATTAATTTTAGTTCTCCAGCAACTCTAAGTAATACTCCGCCGCTATCACTAAGCGATAGATATGTGCGCGTGGGTGATGTAAACGGGGATGGCTATCCGGATCTATTCAGGGTTTATCATATTGGGATTGCCGAAGTAAGCTTAGGGGATGGAACCGGTTGGGGGGCTATTAAGCAGTATAATTATAGTTTCTTGACGGAATTATACAAGACTTACGGTTCTAACGTGCAATTGGGCGATGTTAATGGCGATGGGCTCGATGATATAATAAAAAGCACGCGGGAAGCGGGCGGTTTTGCCAAATATTGGGTAGCGTATAATAATGGAAATGGCTGGGATGTGCCAGTTTCGATAACTAACACTAATAGTTGGAGTAATTTATATAGTTTGATCTATGACGTAATTAGGCTGGCCTATGTAAATAATGATAAATACATAGATATTGTCCGGGCAGTAAACGATCCTGTTAATCCATCTTTGGCTAACGTTGAAGTTTGCTACGGCAACGGAAGCGGCTGGGATGACCCGGTAAAAGTCCTGGATGATCTGCCGTTTAATTTTCAGCTAGAGGCAGGTACATATTGTCTGGGGTTCTTTTGTTATGATTATGCTGCGCGGCTAGCGGATATCAATGGCGATGGATGCGCTGATTTTATCAGCAGCAAATGGCGGCCCGCAGTACCGGATGGATTTCATTTCTACTATATGTTATCTAACGGTACAAGCTGGGACGGGGTGATAAGAGAAGTCCCTAATTGTACCGCGGATCTGTTTAATCTGCCTTGGAATTCAGTCAAGGTCTTTGATATAAATAAGGACGGCTTTAGCGATATGCTGAGCGGCAAATGGTACAACAGGACACTTATATATAAATACAGGCTGGGTAACGGAAATGGTTTCGGGCCAGAGCTTACCCTTAGTAGTAATCCGCCATGGTCCAGCGGATTGAGGGAGATTATTTTTGTTGATATCGATCGCGATGGCATCGTAGACGTTCTTAATACTGAGGAAAATAAATTTGTTTCTTGTCAATTAGATTCACCTCAAGATGAGCTCTTGAAAGAAGTAGAAACCCGCTATGGAGGCAAAACCACCTTCAATTATAAGAGCCCTAGAGATGCCGGCGGCTCAACCTTTCCTTTTTCTCTGGCAGTTTTATCCTCTTCTGTTGCGGATCCGGGAGTAAGCGCGGCACCTGCGGGTACCACTAATTATAGTTACGATGGCGGCCTATTTGATAATCAGAATAAGCTGTTTAGGGGTTTTCGTCATGTTCAAATAACAGACCCTCTGGGCTATGTTAACCATACCTATTTTCTTCAAGACGATTCGAAGTTAGGCAAGATCGAGCGTCAGGAGAATTCAATTGCCCGCACCCTAAACACTTACAAGTCGGATAGTTCCGCGCCTTATTTCACCCCGCTTATTCAGGCGGATGAATATGCGGATTCAAAATGCCGGCGCACCGCTTATGAATACGATGATTATGGCAATGTGATTAAAACAATATATTATGGCGATATTGATATTACTGGTGATGAAAGATCAATTCTTACTGATTACGCGTTTAATTATACTTCGTGGTTGTTAGGCTTGCCTTCCCGAGAACGAATTTTTGACAATGTGGATGGCTCAGGCACTCCAGCAGCGCAGGCGCAGTATGTTTATGATAATAATGCTGTCTATACAGATGTCCCCATAAGGGGAGACCTAACTAAGGTAAGAAAGTACCTGAGCACTAAGAGTGGTTATATAGAAACATTTTCAACCTATGATTTATACGGAAACGAGATCTTAAAAACCGACGCTAAGCAAAATCCAACTACAATAGAATATGATGCTACTTATTGCAGCTTCCCTGTGACAATAACTAATGCCAAGAACCAGTTTGAGCGGTTCGATTATTACATGCCACTTGATACCAATGGGCTTTTTGGCCAGGTTAAATCAAAAATAGATCTCAATGGCAACAAGGCCGTATTCGAATATGATGTTTTTGGAAGAAAGAAAAAAGTTATTGGGCCTTATGATTTAACTTCATCTTATGGCTCAGAATCTTATGAGTATGGCATTAATGGCCCAGGTTCAAATTATGTCCTGACTCGCACTACCGAAGAAAATGGTACAGCGGATCATCTTGCAAAGATAGCGATCCTGGATGGGTTTGGTAAGTCTATCCAGGCAGCCAAAGAATCGGAAGACCGGAATATTTATAGCTATATTACTACGTTATATAATTCAAGAGGCGAAACTTCCAAAACCTCGTTAGCTTATTTTAAGGATGGCGGACTTAGAACTTCCTATCTTGTGCCAGATGCCTCAGTTAAATGGACCCAATTTACCTGTGATTTGCTTGGTAGGATAACCCAGATTGCCAAGCCCGACGCTACTTTTATAACAAATTCCTTTTCCGGATGGACAACGACAGTAACAGATGAGAATAATCATATTAAGATTTTGATCAATGACCCGTACGGGCAGCTCATTAAAGTCAAAGAGAAAAATGGGGCAGAGGAGTACGTAACGACATATGATTACGATGCCATGGGCAATCTCGTTCTTATCACGGACCACCTTAATAATAGGGTTGTGTTTGCCTATGATAGTTTGAAACATAAGATAGGCATGACTGACCCGGATTTAGGCGCTTGGTTATTTGAATACGATGATAATGGAAATCTCACTAAAAGTATAAACGCTAAAGGAGCGGTTACTGATTTTATTTATGATGAGCTTAATCGCATTACCAGTAAGGATTTTTCCAGCCAAGACGGCGTAGAGGCAACTTATGTATACGATGAAGCCTCGGCCTCCAATGGGATCGGAAGGCGCACAAGCATGAGGGATCTTTCAGGAAGCAGCGCATGGGACTATGATAAAGAAGGCAGGATTGTAAGATTACGCAAGACTGTTGACGGCGATACTTATGTATTGGAATGGGCTTATGATGCAATGGGCAGGACAAAGTTCATTGTTTTCCCTAATTTGAAGAAAGTGGATTTTAGTTATAATAATGCGGGCTTGATTGAGGGCATAGGCGGGTATGTCATAGGAGCTGACTATAATGCCTCGAATCAGCCTACGACGGTAAGTTTTTCCAACCCTATGATCACTAGATTCGAATATCACCCTGAAAATGAAAGGCTGAAGTCAATTTCAACGGGTCCCTTGCAGGATTTAAGATATGAATATGACAACCTGGGCAATATTATTAAGATAACCGATGTGATCCATGCTTATGCTAAAGATTATATCTATGATGACCTGGATAGGTTGACTTCAGGCGATGACAATGCTTATGAATACAACGCTATAGGCAATATCGTAAAAGTAAATGGCGTGGTACAGGATTATTCTTCTGCGCATCCACATGCTTTAACCAGTGACGGAATTAATACTTATTCTTACGATGCCTCCGGTAATATGTACAGCGGGGCAGAAAGGGGCATTACTTATGATCAAGAGAATCGTCCTGCTAGAATTATAAAAAATGGGATTACGACTGATTTCATTTATGATGGCGATGGTAAAAGGGTCAAGAAGATAGTTGATAATGGCTCATCGCGCACTACCACAATATATATTGAAAATTTATATGAAAAGGAAATAGCGCAATGAGAAGTTAGGCTTTTCCCAAGAACGCAGTACATAGTTTATTTTGAAATAAGTGCCTTGGCCTTGGGAAAAGCTTGCTTCAGGCAGAAGGTAAGTATGCCCTGTACAATTACAAGGGTAAGGTGTATACTAATCTTCAGTCCGATAGGAGCCGTTTAAATGATGGAGGATTCATGAAGAGGAAAGGTTTTACGCTGATCGAGTTGATCATCGTTGTGATCATCATCGGCATCTTAGCTACCATAGCCTTGCCCCTGTATAAGAAGGCTGTTGAGAGGGCAAGGGGCGCAAAGGCTAAGGACGCCATCAGGTTGATCAGGCAGGCAGAAGCTATGTATTATGCTGAGCAAAGGTGCTATACTGGATCTTTAACTGCATTAAACGGATACCTTGAGCTAGGGGAGATAGCAAATGGGGCGGATTCAGAATGGACTTATACTGTCGACCCAGTAACCGGTTTGGATTATACAATTAACGCCATGCGCATCATTTGTCCTTTAAAAGGTATAAAATTGAAAATAGTTGCGGACTCTGTAACTTGGGAGCCTGCTCCTGATGGCAAATGGCAGGGCTGTCAGTAAATCGACTAAATCATTAAAGGGATTCATAACCTCGAGGCCGCAAGTTCAAATTTTTCCTGCGCAACCATGTATTTTCTCGAACCAAGGATTGAGAGATAAAAACAGCCCTGACTAGTAATGCTAGCCAAGGCTGTTTTTATGTAGCCATTTGTCAAAGGGTTAGGGAAAGAATAGGGACTGTCCCATTTTTCCCTGAAGCAATCTTTCCATAACGAAACATCCAAATAAATCTCGTAAAACTATCTCTTTATCCCCAAATCGCCGCTTAGTTAATGCTTCCTAGTTAATGGCTTTATGGGTTATTTCTGCTATACCGTCTCCCGAAGGGCGACATAAGCGGTACTCCTACGAAGCGCTTCGATCTCTTGCAAGTCAATTAAAGCGCGAAGTAGGCATAGCCCGCCAATTCCTTGGCGGGCTTTTTGTTTGTATTCTTTTCGTCATTCGTTTGACGTGGAATAGCCCCAAATTACCTATAAGACGTCAATTTCAAAATAAACTTGAAAAATAACCCTTTTTGTGTTAAATTTACTCTAGAGATATAAAGCAAAATTGTTCTCTCGAAAAGGCAAACCCGGTGAAAGCCGGGGACGCAAAGCTAAAGAGCCTTAAGCGAAAGCTATGGTAGTCAGCTGCCGAAAGTAGATTTTTTTGTGGGCAACCTATAGCTTTCGGGCTGTAGGTTTTTTTTGGGGAAAGGAGAGGGACAGGAGAAAGAATAAAAGTGACATATTGATCTTTCTATGGTATTATTTTACAGTCAGTCAAAAAAAGGGGAGGGACAATGAAAAAATTATTATTCTTAGCGATGGTTGGCGGGTTGATCTTAGTGTTTGGAGGAGTGGCTTTTGCGGGAAATACAGCCACGCAGACCGTCCAGTTTCAGGCTCCGCAAGTCAATGAGATTGCGGTGAGCGGAAACCCGGCGAAGATCATCCTGGATGCTCCTGCGGCTGGAGATGATTTTGTTGAGAAAACCGATGCCAGCACCACGTATTCGTTCTCCACAAACCAGGCCAGCAGGAAGATAACCGGCCAGATCACCACGGGCGGCGATATGCCTACCGCTACCAATTTGAACATTACATTGGCGGCACCGGGAGGCACCTGGACCAGCGCCGGCAAGAAGGATCTGTCCGTAGCTGCTACCGCTCAGGACCTGGCAACCGGTAACGCGGGCTCGTCCAAGACCAAAACCATCACTTACGGTTTTCTTGCCAGCATTGCCGGCGGGGCCGTAGCCGTAGATTCAAGCAGGGTGGTAACGCTGACCCTGACTGCCCAGTAATTTTATTTCGGGGCTAGGCGGAGTTCGCAATAAATGGGAAGGTTTTAAAAACCTTCTCATTTATTTTTTACGGGGATTTGATCTGGGCAAAGGCTTTCTGCTTGAAGAGGTTATTTTTTATGGTATAATCCATTCGAAATGAGAGCGACCCCCTTTTTATCAGCGGTTATTTTAATTTTTGGGCTTGCCGGCCAGGCATTGGCGCAAACCACTGCCAGTCAGCAGGTCACTATCCAGATCAGCAACATCGCCGAACTTTCCGTCAGCGGAAATCCCGGCCAGCTTGCCCCGGCCACCCCTGCAGCAGGGAATGATCTTTCCCCGGCCACCGACGCCGCTTCTACCTATTCTTTTTCCACCAACCAGACTACCAGGAAGATAACCGCCCTGCTGAGTTCGGCCATGCCGGCAGGGACGACCCTGGAGATAGAGTTGGCAGCCCCGGGTAGTACCTGGAGTTCAGCCGGCAAAAAAACGCTAAGTACCACTTCCGTGGACCTGGCAACCGGAAACCGCGGCTTTTCCCCGGCCAAGGTCATAACCTATACATTTACCACCACTCTCGCTACGGGGGTGGTCGCCCCGGCAACCAGGAACGTGGTGCTTACTCTCACAGCGCAATAATGAGAAGAATAATCGTCCTGACGGCTATTTCGCTTTTTCTGTTGAGCAGCAGCGCAGAAGCGGTCATTACTATCACTGCTAGCGGCGGATGGACTACCCAAGTAGTTTCCGCGACTAATCTAATAGCGGGCGCAGGAAGCGATTTAAACTCCACCTATCAGAGCACCGCAGGCATTACTACCATCAACATTGCCGGGTGCAAAAACAAAAGCGACACCTGGCGCGTGGATGTCAGCAGGGTCAACGCCACTTGGGATGCCAGCCTTAGTGTCTATGTGAGGCGTACTAGCGATGGGACCGGTACAGGCTCCATCACCGGAGGGCTGACCTATATTCAGGTAACCACGGCAAATACCGCGTTTTTTAACGGAGCAGGAGACAGGACTACTGTAGGCGTGCAATATCAAGTGACCGGCGTATCGCTAAATGTCCCCCCGAGCAACAACAGCACTTCGGTAGTTTTTACTATTGTAGATACCTAATCAGGAGAAAATAGTGAAAAAACTTATCATTCTTGCCGCTTTACTTATTTTTCCAGTAAACTTTTCTTTTGCCGCTGTCAGCGTGGTGGGGGAGCTTTCCCGCGAGAAAACCGCTAGCCCGGGAGATAAATTCGAGGGTGTAATTTTCTTGAGGAATAACGAGGAGGAGACTTTCCAGGCCAAGGTTTACAAGACGGATTATCTTTTTTCCGCCGATGGCACGAATAAATACGCGGAACCCGGAAGCACTTCCCGCTCCAACGCCGGGTGGATCTCATTAAAGCCGGCGCAGCTGAGCATCCCTGCCCATGATACCGGCGCTGTTTATTACAGCGTAGAGGTGCCGAAGGATCCGGGTTTAAGCGGGTCTTACTGGAGCATGCTGATGGTGGAGTCAATACCCGCAAAAAGCCTGGAGAGCCTGAAAAAAAACAGCCCTAAGAACAACGCGTTGTTCCAGACGGCTTTCCGCTACGGGGTCCAGATTGTCACCGAGATCACGGGCACGGGAAAGTCCGGCATTAAATTTGGCGAAAAGAAGCTTATCAGCCAGGGCGGCCGCAAGTTCCTGCAATTCGATGTTGAGAATACCGGCGAGAAGTGGCTCCGTCCTTCGGTGTGGCTTGAGCTTTACAACAAAGAAGGTAAAAGCATCGGGCGTTTTGAGGGCCGCAGGATGCGGATATACCCGGGTTGCTCTGTCAGGCAGGAGATCGATCTGGAAGGGATACCTAAGGGAGATTATAAAGGCCTGCTCGTGGTTGATAACGGCGGACAGGATGTGTTCGGCGCCGAATACAGTTTAGGGATTAAATAGTTGCAGTTTAAATTCGTGAAAAACGCGAAGTTAATTCTTTGCCTGCTTTTCTTTTATTTCTTTTTCCTCCCAAGCTTTGCCATCGCCCAAGAGACTATACTTAGGATCACCCTTACCTCCCCTCTGACCCAGGAGACGGGGCCGGGTAGGATCATCTCTGCAAGCTTCCTGACGGCCAATAATATTTCTTCTTCGGCGGAGTATTCGGAAGAGCTCTTGTTGCCTGATGGCTGGCAGGCTATAACGCCGCCGCCTCAGAGCTACTTCAGCCTAAGGCCTAAAGAGCAGCAGTTGCGCCTGGTGTCATTCCTCGTCCCGCGGGAGCAGCCCGCGGGCGAATACCGGATCAGCTATGTCGTGCGCAGCCGCAGGGATGAGAGGGTCTCCGTCAAGCAGGATTTCTCAGTCGTTGTTTCCTCCGTGACGAACATAGGGATCCTCGTGGAAGAGAAGCCGGAGATCGTCATCTCCGGGGACCTGTATAAAGTAAGGGCGCGCTTGACCAACCAGGGGAATTCAGAAATGAAATTGAAGATAGACGTTAGCTCCGTACCTGAGCTGCCGGTGAAGGTAGGGACTAAAGAGCTTATCCTTGCGCCCCGCAGCTCCCAGCCTTTGCTGATCCAGGTAAAAACCGATAAAAATATGTCCCGCAGCACAGACAGCGTGCTGATGATCCGGGCCGTGACGGAGGATGCAAAATACAAGACCGAGGAGATCGTCCCGGTGAAGATCGTCTCCAGGGTCACCGGCAGGCTCGACCCGTACTTCAGGCTGCCTGCCAGGATCAAGTTAATAGGGTTAAGCGACAAAGTCAAAGGGGGAAAGCACACGGACCGTTTTCAGAACGAGATCTCCGGTTCGGGGCCCCTGGATGAAGAGGGCAAGAGGAACGTAGATTTTCTTTTTCGCAACCCCGACCTGCAGAATATAGGGCCATTCGGGCAGCAGGCGGAGTATTATTTGAATTATAATGACAAGCTGCTGGACTTCCATGCCGGAGACAGGAATTTTTCTCTTTCGCCATTAAGCGAGGAGTACAGGTATACCAGGGGGTATGAGCTGGACCTCCATCCGGGGGAAAGATTTGCGATCGGGGCGTACAATACCAAGGACGAATGGAACGAGCCGGTAGAGAGGCGCCATGGCAGCTTTATGAGCTACAAGTTCAGCGACGCATTCTCGCTCAAAGGTAATTTTCTGGATAAGATCAATGACCCGTCAGGTTATGACGACAAGATCTACAGCCTCCAGGCTTTTATCCGGCCCGGCAAGGCGGGGAATTTTGACCTTGAATACGCGCAGAATAAAAGTGACCGCAATGGCGCGGCGTTTAACGACAAAGCTTACCGCTTTTATGCGTACGGAGCGCATGAGGAGTTCAAGTGGAGATTGGAAAATATCCATGCCGGACCGGAATTTTTCGGCTACTACAATGATATGGATTCCAAGACCTGCGCCCTTGATTTCCCTGTTTATAAGAAGCTGAAAGGCAATTTCTATTATCATCAATATACGACCAACCTTGACCAGGATCCGGCAAAGGATACCTCTGACCGGGAGGATTACTTCAAGAACGGCCTCCTTTTGCCGCTTGACTCCGGTTTGACATTTTCGCTGGATTACGAGGATTACCGCAAGAATGACAGGATCGTCCCGCAAAATTATAATTTTTCCGAGCGGGTGGCGACCTTCGGCTTGGGCTGGACGAAGCTTTTGAAAATTTTCAATTTTCAGGGGTACCTGGAAAGGGGCCCGTCTAAAAACGACCTCTTAGACTCGGAGAAAACCATTCAGAGATCGCGGCTGTATCTGAGTTTTGACCCGGCCCAGAGCTTGTCTTTCAATCTTTACGCCGTCATCGGAAATGACAGGTTCAGCGATAACCCGCAAAAGACAAAAAACGCCGGTATCGGAATAGTGTGGCGGGTTTTAGATGCTTTAAACATCAGCTTGAACTATGAAAGAGTAAACTTTGATTCCGGGGACCAGCAAGAGCAGAACAAGATCATGTCCAGGATGACCTATTTCCTGCCGAACAGGCATTACCTGGAGTTCAAGAGCTACTGGGCGAAGAATAAGGTGAGCAAGAGTTCGGAGAGTTCGTATTTTTTAAGCTATACCATTCCCTGGGATATGCCCGTGGCAAGAAAGAAAAATATAGGTGTCCTGAAGGGAAGGGTTTTTGATGTGGAAAAATCGGGAAAGCCCCTGGCAAACGTTATCCTGATAACCAAAGATGCTACCGCGGTGACAAACGGAAGCGGCGAGTTTGTTTTTCCTGTGCTTCTGCCGGGGACCCATTCCGTATGGATAGAAAAGGGCTCTGTCGGCCTTGACCGGGTCACGGTCAAGAAATCGCCCTTGACGGTAGAGATAAAAGAAGGAAGGACCGCGAGGTTAGATATTGGAATAGTCGCATCAAGCAGGATATCCGGGCAATTGACGGCCTTTGATTATAAGGAAAAGCCGACCCCTGATGAATTGGCCGGCCGGGCAAAGCTGAGCGCTGCCGGCAAGGATAAAGATTCCGGCGAACCTCCCAAAAACGAACTGGCCGAAAAAGGAGGGCTTTACGGGGTTTTGGTCGAGATCAATGACGGTGAAGAGATGCTGCAGCAGAGGACCGACGCAAGCGGCAGATTCTCTTTTGATAACATCAGGCCCGGCCACTGGACGCTTCTATTCAATGGGGATGATCTGCCGGAGCAATATTCAACGGAGCAGGAAGAGTTTGAGGTTGATATAAAGCCGGGAGAAGAGAAAGAGGTTAAGGTAAAGGCGCTGCCGCGCATAAGGAACATCCAGATCATAGAGAAGGAAGAGCTGAAGCTGGAGAAAAGGCCCGGCAGAAATATATTCCTTGAGGGTTTGCGCAAATTCTGGAAAAGACCGCGTTCAAGATAGAATCTTTGGTTTTCTAAACTTTGGTGGGAAGCCCCCCAATCTCCTTGCCTTTTTGTTTGAAAGATATAGTTATAGAGTATACAGACCTGCGCAACCACGCAATTGTCTCAAACCTTAGATTGAGAGATAATGATAGCCCTGATTAGTTCTACTAGTCAGGGCTGTTTTTATGTAGCCATTTGTCAAAGAGTTAGGGAAAAATAGGGACTGTCCCATTTTTTCCTGAAGCAATCTTGCCCTAACGAATGAGCCAAATAAATCTCGCTGAACCATTTCTTTATCTCCGAATCGCCGTTTAGTTAATCTTTTCTAGTTTCTGGTTTTTATGCGGAAATTCGCGTAATTCTTATGTAACATGAGAAAAATACTTGCAGGTGGGCCCTAAGTGGTATAATAGTAAGTCATCCAAAAATACATTCTATAAATACATGATAATCTGTGGACGCCTTTTAGTCCAAATCCGGGTTTAATAACGCGGGTATGACGCAATGAAGAGGATAATTTTTATACTATTGATGGTGATTCTGGCATACGGCATTTTACCGGTCCGCGCCGACACGGTCTATCTTAAGAACGGAAACACCATCGAGGGTATAATCAGGAGCGAGGACGCACAGAATGTGGAGCTGCAGGTAAATTCCGGCACGGTGTGGTTCAGCCGCCAGGAGGTCCTTCGGATCGAAAGATCCGGACCGCAGGATGAAGCTTTGCTGCGGGATAAATGGCAGAACGCGCGGGCAGCGAATGAAGTGCGCCTCATTGAGCAGCTAAAGACGGAAGAGCAGAGGCCGAAGAGGGTAGAGTTTGACCTCCAGGGCAATAGCATCGTTGTGAAAGCGACGCTCAACAGGAAGGTTGAGGCTAAGCTTCTTTTGGATACCGGCGCGTCGATGGTAGTCTTGAGGCGCGGCTTCGCCAAAGGGCTTGGTGTCAACCTCGATGGGATCGTCCCTAACTGTTCGCTTGTCTTGGCTAACGGCAAAAGCGTCAAAGGCAAGACTGTCGTCCTGGATTATGTGAAGGTACAAAACTCCGAGGTCCGCGACGTCCAGGCGGTAGTGCTCCTGGATGAGATAGAAGATCTGAACTTCGGGGACGGCCTTTTGGGGTTGTCTTTCCTTCGGAACTTCAATTTTAAGATAGATTACAGGGAAGGGGTGTTGGTCCTGGAGAAACTATGAAGTCTTTTATCCGGGAGTTGTGTCTAACACTAAAAAGACGTCGGAGCTCATTGACACCACCCCACAAGTCAAAGAAGCCGGCAAAAAGAGGGGGCCAAGAAGGGGCGGTGTTTGGCCAATGTCATGCGTCTAGCGGCCAACTGCTTCGTCAATGACGATGAGTAAGGTTTGCGCAGGATTATAGTGCCCGACTGGAGAAGCTAGCGCCGTTAGGAAAAGACAAATACTGATTTGTACAACAATTGTGGCAAATGAAATGACCATTCTGATGGTTTTACCTTCTAGAATATGTTATAATTAATTGGAAGGGGTAGAGATAGACAATTTGGAGTAAACTACTGATAAAGGCAAACTAGCAGCAATGCTGGGACGCAAAGCTTCCGGCCCGGCACTAATTTAATTAAATTAGTGCTGGGCAGCGGGGTTGCCAAACGGTTAAAGATAAACCCTAAAAGAAATTGCCTTTTAGGGTGTTTTGTTTTCAGAGTAGATAATATTACTCGTGTTGTCATTGCGAGGAGGCCGAAGACCGACGAAGCAATCTAAAAAAGTGATTGCTTCGCTTGCGGTTCGCAATGACGAAAAAGGAGCAAGGATGAAAAGAAAAGCCTTCACCCTAGTCGAGATCATGATAGTAGTTGCGATAATCGCTTTATTGGCGGCTATCGCTATACCCAACCTTTTGCGCGCGATGATAAATGCAAATGAGTCATCGGCGGTATCATCATTAAAGACGATCGTTTCCTCCGCTACGGCTTTCCGCTCGGTAATGCCGAGATATCCTGCAGCCCTTGCTGTCTTGGCAAACACAAGCCCGCCTTATATAGATGTTGCGCTCGGCTCAGGAAGAAAAAACGGTTACAATTTCGCGCTTATAGGAGGGAGGGATGACTTTATCTCAACCGCTTGTCCGGTCAACTATCAGGTAACCGGCGTGAGAAGTTTCTTTACTGACCAGTCGGGCATCATACGTTCGGTGGACCTCGGCCTTATCCTTGCCGGCAAAAGCACAACAACCGGAAGAGACGCCATCGCTAACCTTTCGACTGAGGAAGCGGTTCTGGCTAGCGCGATGTCGCTCGTTCCTCTCATGCGTGAATCCTGGTGTACCTCAAATCCGAGTGATCCGATATGCAGCAGCGCTTACTCTGCGAATGTCGCTTACCAGGAAGCCGTCGCCTCCAGTGCTACAAGCGGTTCCGGTTCTGCAGGAACAGCCGCTTATGCAGGAACAGTAACCAATAACGGGAGTACGGGAACAACAAATGATACAGTCGATAGCGGGAGTACGGGAACAACAAATGATACAGTCGATAGCGGGAGTACGGGAACAACAAATGATACAGTCGATAGCGGGGGCACGGGAACAACAAATGATACAGTCGATAGCGGGGGCACGGGAAAAACAAAACCAGTCGATAGCGGGACCATTAAACCTCCTAAACCTCCACCTGATATACCTGAGAAAACCCCGCATCCCCTGCGTTGATTCTTATTTTTAAACTAGGGGATGCTTCCCTTAAATTATATCTTGTCGATAAAATTTAAGGGCACTCAAGCGAGCGTAATTTTGCGACAAGCAAAATAGCGAGCGGAGTGCTTGTATCAATAAAAATAAGTTTAGTTGACACTTCTGGGTTTTTTAATAGGGCTGGGCTCAAACCGTTCAGCCCTTTTTGCTGTAAGATAGTTAGAGAGATATAACCCTCTAAGGGGGGGATCAACCGGACATAAACTTTATCTCTAATAGCCTCAATTCTTTGGTATTTGCCGTATTTTCGATATAATTTAGTTGTCTTGATTAAGATATATAGTTATGGAGTATACTGACCTGCGCAACCACCTTAATATGCAAAGGCCGCTTGATTTCTAGCGGATTTTGCATTTAGGGCAGTGCCGCCGAATGCTTTTGACGGGGCGGCCAACCACGCAATTGTCTCAAACCTTAGATTGAGAGATAATGATAGCCCTGGTTAGTAAGACTAGTCAGGGCTGCTTTTATGTAGCCACTCTGCGGCCGCATAAGCATAAAATTAAAAGATGATAAGCATTGACAACTAGCGCTATTGTGCTAAACTATGGAAGGTAAAAGTTTAGAAGTCTTAGCCGCAAGGATAGGATATCTAGTCTTCGCGGTTTTTGTTTGTCATTGTTTGTCCAGCTAGGAATCCAAAAATTCTAGGCAGGTGAAGATGACGCGGATTTCTAGCAGATTACTAATTTTAAAGAAAAGGAGGTAACAAACAATGGCAACAGGAATAGTTAAGTGGTTCAGTGACCAGAAGGGTTATGGATTTATCACTCCTGAAAACGGAAAGGATGTGTTCGTGCATCATTCCGCGATTCAGGGCGAAGGCTATAAGTCTTTAGCTGAAGGCGCAAAGGTCGAGTTCAATATCGAACAAGGCCCTAAAGGCGAACAGGCTACTAATGTAGTCAAGCTTTAATCTAGAGCTAAGAAAATAGGGCCCGGATATCTTTTTTAGATCCGGGCCCTTATTTTTGTTTAGTAAACGGGAAAAATCATGGCATTAATCAGCATACAGGAAGCTACTCTTAAATTTAGCGGCCCGCTTATCTTTGACCGGTTAGACCTGCATTTGGAGCCGGGGGAGAGGGTCGCATTGCTTGGCCGCAACGGCGCTGGCAAAACTACCCTTATGAAAGTGATGGCTGGCCAGCTTGAGCTTGATGGGGGAAAAATAATCCTTCAAAAAGGCGTCCAGGTAACGCATCTGCCTCAGGAAGTGCCGGTTGATATTGAAGGAAGTGTTTTTGATATTGTTCTCTCCGGCTTAGGTGAGCGCGCCAATCTTTTAAGCCAGTACCATCAACTGACCCATCGGCTTCATACGGAGCACGATCCGGGATTGTTAAAACAGCTTGATGAGCTGCAAACGAAGTTAGACTACACCAATAGCTGGGATGTGAATAATCAGGTCGAATATGTCATTGACCAGCTGAAGCTTGACGGCGAGAGGGATTTTAAAAGCCTTTCCGGCGGGCAGAAACGGCGGGTACTTTTAGCCCGGGCACTCGTGTTAAAGCCCGAGGTTTTGCTCCTCGATGAACCCACGAATCACTTGGATATCGATTCAATTAATTGGCTTGAGAGTTTTCTTTCTAACTATCCGGGAACAATTTTTTTTGTTACGCACGATCGTATGTTCATGGCGCATTTAGCGACAAGGATTGTCGAGCTTGACCGCGGAAAGATTTACAGCTGGGCATGCGATTACAAGACTTTTCTTGAGCGTAAACAGGCGGCATTGGATATTGAGGAAGCGGAGTGGGATAATTTTGATAAAAAACTGGCCGAAGAAGAAATATGGGTCCGTCAGGGGGTTAAGGCCAGGAGGCGCCGTAATGAGGGCCGGATCAAGGCTCTGGAAAGATTGAGGGAAGCGAAATTAACCCAGCGCAAGCAGGAAGGCCAGGTGAGCATGCGTGCGCAGAAATCTATTCTTTCCGGACATAGGGTGATCAAGGCTAGCCAGTTAAGTTTTGGCTATGGCGACAAGTGCCTGATCAGGGATTTTTCCACTAAGATCATGCGCCAGGATAAAATCGGCGTGATCGGGCCTAATGGCAGCGGCAAGACTACGCTGCTGCGTATTTTGCTGGGAAAACTGGAGCCTCAAAGAGGCAAAGTTACCCTGGGAACAAACTTAGAGGTCGCTTATTACGATCAGCTGCGCGAGCAGCTGGATGAAGAAAAGACGGTTGCCGAGAATATAAACGGCGAAGGCGAGACTATAATCATTAACGGCAAACCCAGGCATATCCTGGGATATTTGCAGGATTTTCTTTTTGCGCCTGACCGGGCCCGTACGCAGGTAAAAGTACTCTCCGGCGGAGAACGCAACCGCCTGTTTTTGGCGCGGCTGTTTTCCAAGCCCTCTAATGTGCTGGTGATGGATGAGCCTACTAACGACTTGGATATCGAAACTTTGGAACTTCTCGAGGAATTGCTCCTTGAATATCCCGGCACGCTGCTTTTAGTAAGCCATGACCGCGCATTCTTGAATAACGTGGTTACCTCTACTATTGTTTTGGAAGGCGGAGGTATAATTAATGAATATCCCGGAGGCTATGATGACTGGCTAAGCCAGCGTAAGCCGATATTAGAACCTCCGCCGCCAAAGATCAAAGCCGAAAAAACCACTGTAAAGAGAGCAAAGCCTATAGTTGCGCGTAAGCTCACCTTTAAAGAACAGCAGGAGTTGGATAATCTTCCTTTAAGGATCCAGGAATTAGAAGCGGAGCAAAAAGCGCTGTATAGCCTGTTCGCGGATTTAACATTTTACCAGCGGGATCCCGCTGAAATCAGCCAAACCAAAGCCAGATCCGCAGCCCTGTCCGAAGAACTCCAAAAGTCTTACGAACGATGGGATTATTTGGCAGAATTAGCAGAATGAAAAGGGAAATGTTAAAAATAGCATTTCTTTTGCCAAATGTCTTCCCAAGAGGGATATAGCTCTTCAGAAAAGGCGGCAAAAGCGGCTAAAATTTATCTTTAATATGAGCCTTCCGATAACATTGATACATGGAAAGTTATTTAGTTTTGTTTTCAAGTTTAGAGTTTGACAAGCGTTAAGTTTTTGATAGAATTAAGCAAAAGGGGAGGCCGGTGAACCGGTCTGAGAGTTCCGCTGGAGCCAAGCGGATTACCCGAAGAACCTGATCTGGATAATGCCAGCGTAGGGAATATGAATGAATAAAACCCCTTACGGCTGTAAAGGGGTTATTTTTTTGGAGGAGCCATGGGTGTACGGATCAACGGAGAAGAGCTGACATTTGTTCCTATGATGAGTGTCGCGGATTTAATAGCGCAGCGCAAGATACGCCCGGAATCAGCGGTTGTGGAATATAATGGCGCACTCCTCGCCCGGGATAAATGGGAGGCTACAGTGCTTAAGGAAAATGACGCGCTGGAGATATTATCTTTTGTGGGAGGCGGCTAAAAATGGATGACCCTTTGATCATTGCGGGGCAAATAATTAGGAACCGTTTTTTTCTGGGCACGGGCAAGTTCGCATCATATGAGCTTATGAGGGAGGCGATCATTGCCTCGCGCGCCCATATCGTCACTGTGGCGCTGCGCCGCGTTGATGCGCATTTCCCGCAAGATAATATCCTGGAGTATATCCCGAAAGACTGCATTGTTATGGCCAATACCTCCGGCGCGCGCAACGCCGATGAGGCGGTGCGCATTGCCCGGATCGCCCGCGCCGCAGGGTGCGGGGAGTGGATCAAGATAGAGGTGATCCCGGATAATAAATACCTTCTTCCTGATAACGCCGAGACTATCCGGGCGACAGAGGTCCTTGCCAAAGAGGGTTTTATCGTAATGCCGTATGTAAATCCCGACCTTGCGGATGCCCGCAGGCTAACTGATGCGGGAGCTGCTTCGGTCATGCCTTTGGGCGCGCCCATTGGGACCAATAAAGGGGTATGTATGCGCGAACTGATCAAAATATTGGTGCAGGAGATTAAGCTGCCTATTGTGGTGGATGCCGGTATCGGCCGGCCTTCGCATGCCGCCGAGGCGATGGAGCTGGGAGCGGCAGCAGTGCTTGCCAACACCGCGGTTGCAACCGCCGAAGATCCCGTATTGACTGCGCAGGCGCTTTCCATGGCGGTAGAGGCAGGAAGGATCGCGTATCGCGCAGGCGTTGTCATGCCCAAAGACAAGGCTGAGGCATCCAGTCCGCTTACCGGATTCTTGCGATAATATGAAAAGTTCATTCTTTGGAGAGTTGATCCGTTTTGACGCGTTTGATTTTCAACATTTCTTGAAAAATATCCGTAAGGAGGATGTTGAGCGTGCGCTGCTCAAAGATCCTTTAAATGAATTGGATTTTTTAACTTTACTTTCGCCCCGGGCGCTTGAGCATCTTGAGCTGCTGGCGCAGAGGGCCCATGAGCTCACCCTGGCGAACTTCGGCAGGGTGATCTCGCTTTATGCCCCGCTTTACATTTCAAACTACTGTGAAAATGACTGCCTCTATTGCGGTTTCAAGTATTCAAACCGGATCCAAAGGAGAAAGCTTTCGGTAAGCGAAGTAGAGCGCGAGGCGCAGGAGTTGGCCCATAGCGGCATCCGGCAGGTGCTTCTTCTGACCGGAGAATCAAAGAGCGAGTCCCCGGTTACCTATATAAAGGAATGCGTCCAGGCGGTGAGCCGGTATTTTGCCTCGGTCAGTATTGAGATATATCCGCTTACAGAAGCCGAGTATGTTTCGCTCATTGCAGCCGGCGTAGACGGCCTTACGATATACCAGGAGACCTATGACCGGGGATTGTACAAAACACTTCATCCTTGCGGACCTAAGAGTGATTACCGTTTCCGCCTTGATGCTCCGCAGCGCGCAGCAGAGACGCGCATGCGCCAGGTGAATATCGGGGCGCTGCTGGGTTTGGGTGAGTTTCCGAAAGATGTGTTTTTTGCGGGATTGCATGCATCTTGGCTGCAGAATAGCTATCCCGAAATAGAGTTGGGGATATCTTTTCCGCGGCTGCAGCCTCAAGTAGGCGGTTTTGTGGGCGCGCATCCATTGAGCGACCGGGAGCTGGTCCAGTCGCTTGTCGCCATGCGCTTATTCCTGCCGCGTTCGGGGATCACCATCTCTACCCGGGAAAGCGCCTCGCTGCGCAGGAACCTTATCGGGCTGGGAGTTACACGGATGTCCGCAGGGTCGCGCACGCAGGTGGGTGGGTATGCGCTTGAGGATGCCGGGGAAGGGCAGTTTGAGACCGCTGATATAAGCAGCGTAGAGGAAGTCAGAGAAATGATCGCGCAAAAAGGTTATCAACCGGTAAGCAAGGATTGGCAGGCGTTATGAACGCTTTTGAAGAAATGCAGGTAAAGTATTTTGGTAAGGAGGCTTTAAGCAGGATCCAATCCACCACCGTGGGGATCGCGGGACTTGGGGGCCTGGGCTCAAATTGCGCTGCCTGCCTTGTGCGTTCGGGTTTCCGCAAATTCGTTCTGGCTGATTTTGACAAGGTGGAGCATGGTAACCTTAACCGGCAGTTTTATTTTCTGGACCAGGTAGAGTTTAATAAGACCGATTGCCTGAAAGCCAACCTCTTGCGCATCAATCCGGATCTGGATATTACGCTGGTGAGGCAGAAGATCTCCGTGGATAATGCTGCCGCGGTTTTTGCGGATTGCGGTGTGGTGGTCGAGGCGTTTGACAGGGCCGAATCTAAGCGTTTTATGGCGGAGGTATTTTTACACTCGGGAAAGCTTCTAGTAAGTGCTTCTGGCTTGGCAGGGTGGGGGGATAGCGATGCCCTCTGCATTCGCAGGATCAAAGATAACTTTTTTCTTATAGGCGACAGCCGCTCTGAGGCGACCAAGGCGCTGCCACCCTGCGCGCCGCGGGTGGCGATCGCCGCGGCCAAAGAGGCGGATGTCATATTGTCATGGGTCCTGGGGCAGGAATGAGCTCCGGCGTAAACTTGGCCTGTTGATCGAAGAAATTAAAAGAGAAGAGCTCATAAAAGTGTTGTATAATGGTTTGTCGTATTGACAGGCGAAAATGGAGAGAACGTTGTCTTTTGTGAGCGCTAGAGTATTAATAACATTAGCTTTAATAGCTTTATTTCCTGCGTGTTGGGCTCTTGCGGAACCCGAAGGATTCTTTTATAAGGAGGCAAACCTTATAGCAGGTTACTCCAGCAAGGACCGCTGGGTCGACAAGAACGGGATGATGAATAGCTCCGTGGGTTTGGAATGGTACCGCAAATTCTCCGGAGAGTACGGGGATTTTCTGACTGCTGACCTGCAGGTGCGCGCTTCCTACGACAGCAAGAAAAATAGCACTGAGTCCTGGGGCCTTGAGATACACAACGCCTGGCTTGAATATAAATTCTCTCAATATTTGAAGATAAGGGGCGGGCACTTTGACCCGTCCTTTGGCCTTGAACCGGTGGTGGATACGCACAGCACGTTACTGCAGACTTTGGCTGAGCAGGATATCGGATTTAACAAGGATTGGGGCGCGCAGCTGCGCGGAGCGTTCCCCCACTTTGATTATGAAGCTAGCTTGCAGCTTGGCTCAGGGATGAGCGTGCGCAGGCGCGATGACAGCTATCTTGCTACATTCAGGATAGGCACGCCGCAGGGCAGAAATTGGCAGGCGGGTTTATCGCTTTTATCCGGCAGGGTGCTCCAGACCGAGGGGATGCGCACAGTTCCTAAGAACCATCTATTATCAGAGGATACAATCACTCAAGAGAGGGTGGGCCTTGATGGCCAGTACCTTTTTGGCCCTGCGCTCTTTAAGGGGGAGGTCGCCTACGGCCGGAATGACAGCGCAGATGTCCTGGGGTACCTGACGGAGCTGGATTACACTGTGCCTTCCATACAGAACCTTGAGCTTCAGCTGCAGTATAAATCCTGGATAAGCGACCTTAGTAACACCTCCACTAACGACGGGTGGCTCACCTTTGGGGCGGCGTACAAGCTCAGCCAGTCGACCACCTTGCGCGCGGCGTTCGAGCATGATTTCGGGATGATGGATAAGAAAACAGAAGACCGTTTTGTCGTGCAATTTTATTTCCTGGGGGCTTAATATGAGAAAGATACCGGTTATCGCGCTTTTGATCCTGGGTTTATTTGCGCAAGCCGCTTACGCTGCCGTCGGCTGCAGCCTTACCGACCCTGATCGTGATGTAAAAAGGATATTCCCCGCCTCAACCGGTTATAAGACCACCTTTGTCACTATTAAGGAAAAAGGGGGAGAGCCTTTAAAGAAAGAGATCGAGGAGAAGTTTCAGGATAAATTTGAGCCGGTCTATGAAAGCGTTGATGTACCGTATGCATTTTACACGGTGCTTAAAGGAAAGGACGCGGTCGGCTATATTCACGGAGTAAACCAGAAGGGCAAATTCGGCGGTATGCAGCTTATCGTGGCAATTGAGCTCTCCGGCAAGATCGTGGATTTTTACTATCAGAAGATGTCTTCTCCGGAAGCGGGCAGGTTCATGGATAAGAAGTTCACCTCGCAATTCAAGGGGCTGACGCTAGATGGCCTTATGAAAGGTAAGTTCTCTATAAGCGACCCCAGCGTAAAAAGTAGTGAGGATTTCCGCGCCACGATCCGGGGATTAAAAAAGAACTTGCTTCTTATAGACGCTTTACTGCTTTTTAAAAAATAACCCCGCGCAGAGCGCGGGATAAAATCAAGCCTAAGCACCAGAGGTAGGCTTGATTTTAGGGGGAGGAAAGATGAAAATAATATCGGTTGTTTGCGCGCTTATGCTTTCAATTTTGATCATCTCCGGATGCGCGGCAAAGCCCGGCGTCTACGGAAATCCGCTTACCGAAACAAAAGTCACTACTGTGGGGGAGATCTCAGCGAACGCGGATAGCTTTTCCGGGAAAGCGGTGCGCTTGGAAGGCGAGATTGTGCGGGAGTGCCCTGCCGGAGGATGGTTCATTCTTAAGGATAATACGGGTACGATATACGTAGATCTGCATACTGCCCAGATAGCCATACCGCAGGCAGTCGGCCACAGTGTGGCTGCGCAGGGCAAGGTCAGGAAAGATGGGAAGCTCATCTTTGTGTTAGGGGAAGGGGTGGAGTTAAAATGAATAAATTCAGCGTTGCCTATAAGAATCTTATGCGCAAGAAGATCCGCACCGTTCTGACTGTCGCTGGAGTGGCTGTTGCAGTGGCTGTCCTGGTGAGTCTTTTTGGTTTTGACGCCGGTTACCAGAAGGCCTTAAGCAATGATATAGATAAGCTGGGTTACCACCTTCTGGTCACGGCCAAGGGCTGTCCTTATGAGGCGGCAACGCTTATGCTTCAGGGAGGGGGCGGCCTGCGCTATATGCAGGAGGATGTTTATAAACGTATAATCAAGGATCCGCGCATCGATAAGGTCACCCCACAGCTGGTCGCCAGCGTTTACAATCAGGAAGGCGGGCCTGAAAAGCGGGGCACATTCGCCCTTTATATGGGCATAGAGAGCTCTTACCTTGAGCTTAAGCCCTGGGTAAAATATAAATCCGGAGGATGGTTCTCCGGCCCCGACGCTGACGAGGTGATCATGGGGTATGAGGCAGCGGAGGTGGAGCAGCGGCTGGTGGGGGATCAGGTATTCATACCAGGGGTGGAAAAGGTCCTGACAGTCAAAGGGATATTCGAAAGGACCGGCACGCAGGATGACGGCTTAAGCTTTATGCCGCTTGCCACAGCCCAGCGTATATTTGAGCTGCCGGGAAAGCTCACCGGCATCGGGATAAAGCTTAAGAACATCCAACAGATCTCTGAGTTTGAAGAGTCTCTATATAACGAGCCGGGAATTCAAGTGATCAGCCTCGCCCAGGTGCGCGGCACGATCCTTAATCTCGTGGCTTCGGCGCGGGCAATGGCCAACTCCATCGCGCTCATCGCCATCTTTATCGCGATAATCGGAGTCACCAATACCATCCTTATGTCAGTCTTCGAGCGCACCCGCGAAATCGGGGTAATGAAGGCCTTGGGTGCCTCAGCCGGCGATATCTTTAAGATAATTTGGACGGAGACTGTGCTTATCTGTTTGCTTGGCGGGGCATTGGGAGTGCTGCTTGCCGCAGGGGGAAGTGCCTTGGTTGAGAAGATCATCCGGCATACCTTGCCTTATGCGCCCACAGGTAAGCTGGTTTTGATAAAGCCCGAATTTTTGTTGTTTTCGTTTTTGGCGACTGTGGTCATGGGCTTAGTAGCCGGAACTTATCCGGCATTAAGGGCCTCCCTTATGAAACCTGTAGAAGCTATCCGGGCAGGAGAGTAAATATGAAAGAGCCACTGATAAAGACCGAGAAATTATCCAAAGTCTACAAGCTCCTGGCTGAAGAGATCTACGCGGTGCGCGATGTGGACCTTGAGGTGCAGGCGGGAGATTTTATCGCTATCATGGGCCCGTCAGGCTCAGGCAAGACCACGCTTCTTGACAGCCTCGGGTGCCTTACTACGATCACAAGCGGAACTCTTAATGTGCTCGGCAGGGATGTTTCGCAGGCGAGGGAGAGCGTTCTTGTGTCTTTGCGCCGCAGGTCTTTTGGTTTTGTATTTCAGGATTTTCTTTTGATACCGACGCTTACCGCGGTTGAAAACGTGCAGCTGCCGTTATTATTTTCCCGCTCTCCGCAAAATAGTCCCCGCGCAATACAATTGTTGGAGATGGTCGGCCTCGGGAAGCGCATCGGCCATTTGCCTAAGCAGCTTTCCGGAGGGGAGAAGCAGAGGGTGGCTATTGCCCGCGCTCTTATCAATTCGCCAAAAGTGCTTTTTGCAGATGAGCCTACGGGAAACCTGGATACAAAAAGCAGCGAAGATATCTTCGGTCTGTTGTTGGATCTGAACAAAAAGGAAAACCTTACCGTCATCTTGACCACGCATAACCCTAAGCTCGGCTCCCAGGCCAGCCGGATACTGTATCTTAAGGACGGCAGGATCGTCCCGCGCGAAGCTTCATCTCTGTATATTTAGAGAATTATGCAAAAATAGGCTTTGTGCAATGCGCATCTCGGTATAAAGACAGGCGAGACGGCCAGCATATTACCCGCTATTTTAGCGGGTTTTTTGTTTTTACTTTAAGCGGCACGGTGGTATAATGAACGCACTTACCTATTAATGCTTTCCAATCAAGGAGAGAGGCAATGATTTTCGCAAGGAGATCCGCAGTTTTGTTCCTTATCGTTTTTTTTAGCTTTTTAAATTCTGCCGTTTTTGCCGCAGGCGGCGATTCCGGTAAAACCACTATTATTACCATAACCAAGAACCAGGTGTCCAGCGGCTCGCCGCATACGGTAAGCACTTTTCAGCCGAGCGTTGACCTTGGCGTCATTGCCGGACTTACGCAGGCTATCGTAGGCAAATACCTGGATTTACTCTGCGGGCTTTCCTCAGGTTCCTCCGGCGGAGGAATAATGGGAGCCGCCAACCATCTTGCCGGCGATCTCTATGACGCAGTCGTCCCGCAGAGTATCGGATCACCGTCTCAGGGCCAAAGCAGCCTTTCTTTATCGGGGGGCAGTGTTCCCCGGCCGTCTACGGTAACTTTAACCCCCGAACAGGTGGCGGCAATGCAGCAGTCGGGTTCGTTTGTCACGATCAATAGGGTGCAGGTCCCTGCCGGGACGCCGATGCTGACGATAACTCATCCGGCGGCAACCACAACTACTCCTGTCCAAACCTCAAGCAATGCAAGCGCTATTACCGCTCCCGCAAATCCCAATACTATTCTTATATCCCGTAACGGCACGGCAACCGGTACCGGTGAGGCGGCAACCACAACGGCTCCTGCCCAAACCTCAAGCAATGCAACCTTTTTTACCGTCTCTACAAATTCCAATAGTATTCTTATGTCCCATAACGGCACGGCAGCCGGTACCGGTGAGATTGGGATTTCGCCTGAATATGCTCGGATGCAGATGAACATGCCGCGGGAGCAAGCCGCCCAGATGTCTCTCGCTTCGATTATGCCGGGATTCACCTTTACGCTTCCTTTAGCCATTGTCTTAGATACTTTTTGGGCGCCTGAGCCTAATGCCGTGACTAAGGCAAAGCTGCTAGTCAGCTGGGATATTTCGCAGCTTGAGCTGAATGAGTTTAACCGCATGCGCGCTTTGGGCACTTGCGTGAACTTTGCGAGCATGGGCAGCGTCAGCATGAGCACCGAGAAGTTTGAATTCCGCAGGGAGGTGGGGGCGCGCGCCGAAATCGGCCTCTCCGTGCAATGGAAGGGGAGCTTAAGAAAGCTGACCAGCATCCAGTTCACCGATATTGCCATGGAGATAAACGACCCTTCGGGGGATAATGATAACGTCAATGACCCTTTAGGCGCGCAGACTTTAAGGCACTCGGACGATCTTTTGTTAAGCGATGTGGCCGAAAGGATCATCAATGCGCTTTCAGGCAAATCTAAAAGCGCCGCTAAAGACGCCGGAGACGAATCTTTGAGCGATAAGATACTGGATGAGATAATCGGGGAGGTCGGGGTCAAGGTCCAGGTGGTGCAAAGCACCCTTAACCGCAAGGCTACGGTCAGTTTTAAGGCCACGGCAAAGGATTTCTCGGGAAAAGAAATACCCCTAAAAGTCGCATCTAGCCCGATAACCTTTTTATCCGATAACCAGATGTATCCGGTCAATCTCATTTTTCCCGAGAATTGCCCTCCTTTAAAAGAGATAAAACTGCAGCCGACGGAGGCGACTTATAATTTTGAGGAACACGGCTATCCCGAACTTGTGCTGACCGGCTTCGGGCAGGAGCTGGCTACCGGCCCTCTGTTAGAAAAAGCGGAGCTTTTTACCGAGGCCTCGCAGACTATGACGGATTGGTTATCGTCGGGCGGGGATATGAAGATCGTTGTCGACCAGAGGCCGGTAATATATCCGTTCAGGGGTAACATTACGGTGGGGAATCCTCCCGGAGGGCTGCAGGGCGCCCAGGTGCGCATTTTTACCAAGGCCTCCGACGGGCGTGAGTCAAACTTTAATATCGCAGATTCCAACCCGGCGGGAGATTTTACCGCGGACCTGTGCTTGTTTACTACCGGCAGCACCCAGCCGACGCCGCCGCCCTATGTTATTGAAGTCTCCAAGGCCGGCTATCAGACTATTACTTCAACCGGAAATCCCGAGCGCTTTGTAAAAACAAAAGATAATCCGCTTACCTACCAGATAAATATGCCGCTCTCAACCGCCCAGATGCTTGCGGTTTCGGGGAAAGTCCTGGATAGCGCCAACAAGGGGGTTGCCGATGCGGGTGTGTTCTTGACTTGCGCGGGGGTTGAATATATGGCGGCGAGTGACGCAAGCGGCGCGTATCAATTTCCCAGTGTCCTTTTCGGCAGCACTATCCAGCTTTTTGTAAATAAAGCCGGAGTATATTTTAATCCGGAGACCCGCAACGTATCCTCCGGGACAAAAACTGTCACCGTGGATTTAAAAAGCACCGTAGGCCAGCGTTGGGGCGATGCGAAATTTACTTTTAGCGCCGAATCCGGAAGCCTTCCAACAGCGGTAAATGTCCTTCGTTCTTCTTTGGGCAAGAGTTTTTCCGTAAATATCCCTGCCGATGGAGTGGTGCGGCTTACGGTCATGGGGCAAAACCCGGATACGTTTACTTTCAGCAAAGATAATTACACCATGACCCCCGGATCGGTGACCGCGGAGTTTACCGGAAATGAAAACTGGTATCCCGTATCTCCCAACACTCCGGTCGTGCCGGTAAAGGAATTTAATATTGTAGTTGCTTCGCGGGTACCTGCCAGCGCCACACTTTCTGCGGATAAATCCAGCATCGAGCGCTACGGTTCGTTCTATAATCCCGCCGGAGATAAAGAAAAAGCCGTGCTTACCGCCAAGGTCGTGGATTCCGCGGGTAGGCCGGTAGGAGGGGCGAATGTGCGTTTTGAGATAACCGGAGCCCCGGTCAAGATCTTAAAAGAAGGAACGAGGCCTGAGGGCGCGCGCCCCAATGCCGCCTACGCCCAGTCGGATTCAAGCGGCAACGCCCAGGCTACTATATGTTCGATGAGGGAATTGGGTTCGGTCAGTATCACCGCTGCGGTTTATTACGGTGACGTGGTCTATAATATGCGCAGCAACGGCTATTCCATTGAGATCGTCGAGAATACCCGCCCGGAGAGGGCCGTAAAACCCACCTGCAGCATTACCGCCGAAGCGGCAAAATTAGCCTTAAGCGGGCCGGGAGTAAATATCGCGGTGGGAGGCGATATACTTTTCCATCTTAACCAGAACGTGAATTCGCAGCTTGGTTCTCTTACGGGCTATAAGTTTTTATATTCCAAGGATAACGGCTCCGCGCAGGAGGAGCTTTTTAATACCGCGCCCCATCCTGTGGCGCGCAAAACATTCACTGAGGCCGGAACTTATAATGTGCAATACCTGGTCAAGCGGACTTTTGACAATACGGATACCTGGTCGGATCCGGCGCAGGTGGCCATTACGGTCGCCGCATACCAGCCGCCGCGGGCAACCTTGACTCTGCCGCGCACGGCCGGGTCGGTCAATCTTCCGATCGATTATTCTTTTGTCGGTGAGGTGAGCGCGCCTTTTAAGCAGATGCTCATCACCTTCGGGGATAATCAGGGGACTATCGATCTTGATGCCGGGCTTTTAAACGGCAAATATTACTGGTCCGGGACATATTTTCACACCTATACCAGCGAGGGGACTTATCAGGTAAAATTAAAAGTTACCGACCAGACTAATGCCTTTAAAGAGGAGATTAAGCAGGTGACTATCGGCAGTATCGCTTCGCTTAACGACCATACTCCGCCCACCGGATCCATCAGCATAAATAACGGGGCAGCTTCTACAACCGGCAAGAGCGCGGTGATCCACGCCAGCGCCACTGATGATATAAGCGGAGTCTACCGCATGCGCTATTCAAATGACGGGACGAATTGGTCAAGTTGGAACGGGATCGCCATAGATGACCGGCCATATCCGAGCATTGTCAATGACAGGGTGTGGCAGTTGACTGATGGCGCTGGTCTCAAGACAGTTTATGTACAATTTAAGGACGCGGCGGATAACGTTTCGCAGTCAATAACCGATACTATAGAGCTTCAGGCCGCGGGCATCCAGGCCTCAGGTTCACTTGGCGCGCCGCAGGTTACTGCTACGGGCTATCAGGGCGCGCCGATGCCGCGCGGGAGTATTGCGATAACTTCGCGCTCGGGGAATAATATTTCGGCCACATTTTCAGCTACCAACGATTGGGCGATATTTGTCAACCAGATGAGCCTGTCGTTTGACAACCAGAACTGGTCCGGCTGGATGCCTTCTGAGCCGAATAAGCAGATATCTCTCGAAGGGCATCTTGACGCTACAAAGCTTTATGTCATTTTTGCCGATGCGGCAGGGGGCATGAGCCCGTCTTATTCAGCGGATATACCTGCAGCGCCCGCAGCGCAGGCTCAGGCAGTTTCAGGCGGAACAGAGGGGCAACAGGCCGCGGAAAAGCAAGGAGCGGCAACTGGTGCCGGCTCAGTCGAACAGGCGAACGCCGGCTCAAGGGAAGATAGATTAAGCGCATTAAGAAAACAAAGAGAAATGGGATCCCGCGAAGCCGTTAAGGGCGTTGCCGGATCCGGCGTCACAGAAGAAGTCTTGCGCCAGGATAAGCTGCTTTCAAAAAGAGCGCCGGAGCAGGAAGCAAAGATTGAAGCTGTGGCTTTGTCTGATCTTTCAGTCGAGGATATCAGGCTGCCGCGCGAGCTCAGGCTCGGTGAACCGGCAGAGGTGGCCATATACCTTAATAATGATTCTGAATTAGAGATAAAGGATTGCCCGGTTTACTTTGAGGCCCAGGACGGCTTCCAGGAGAAGTCAAAAGTAACTTTTGCCCCAAGGTCGCGCCAGCAGCTTAAAGTCACCTGGGTGCCGAAGCAGGCGGGCAGGCAGCGCCTGACTGCGGTAATCGATTACCCGAATGACGCAAACGTGCGCAATAATAAATATTCGGCCAGCGCGGAAGTCGCCTCTGTTGAAGAGAGTTCCATACAGATGGAGAAAGAGCGCGATAGCAGGAATCCTATTCTGGAAGATCGCAAGGGCGTAATTGATAAGGGTATTCGGCCGGATATAGAAGAGCGATAAAGAAAAGGCCGCCAAAGAGGCATAAAAGGCAACATGGGCGCTTCTGTTTTATGCAGAGGCGCCCATTAATTGCTCCCGATTTCGTAAAACCCCTTTACACCCGAGGCGAAAAAGGGTAGTATAAGGCCTATCGTAAAGGAGCGGGAGTGAGGGCTAGGCCAATAAATTTAAAGAGAGCTTCTGGGTAACAGGTGCTCTTTTATTCTTTTAAAAAATAGGGGGGGGTTATGCGTACAGGTAAGGGAATAGTTTTTCTTGCGGTTGCTTTTTTTATTTTCGTGTATCCGATGTATTTAGCGCATTCGGAAACATCCAACCCCACAACTACCATAACCATAACCAAAAATGAGGTTAATAGCGCTTCTCCCCACACGGTGAGCAACTTTCAGCCGAGCGTTGACCTTGGCGCCATCGCCGGACTTTCCCAGAGCATATTAAACAAGTATATGGATTCGCTCTGCGGGATTTCCTCAGGTTCCTCCGGCGGAGGAATAATGGGAACTGCCAATACTATCGCCGGTAATCTCCTTAACGCAGTGACCCCGCCGAGTATAGGGGGGTCGTCCCAGAACCAAAGCAGCCTTTCTTTGTCGGGGGGTAGCGGCCCTAACCAGTCTACGGTTAATTTGACTCCCGCGCAGGTGGCGGCCATGCAGCAGTCAGGCTCAGTTGTCGTTATCAATAGGGTAGAGGTCCCCGCAGGGACGCAGTCCATAACTATTTCACCGCCTGCAACCACCGCAAATGCATCTACCCAGTCCGTGTCCAACGCGACCGCTGTTGTCTTTTCCGGAAACGCCAGTGCGATCTCCCTGCCTACCAACGGCACCTATCAGGTCGCTAATGCAGGCAGCTATAATCAGATGACCATCCCGCGGGAGCAGAATACACCATTTGCTGTCCCGTATGTTTCGGGATTGACTTTCACGCTTCCTTTAGCCATTGTCCTGGACACTTTCTTTGCGTCCGAACCCAATTACGTGACCAAGGCCACCTTGAAGGCCTCCTGGGATATTTCCCAGGCTGACCTGAACGAGTTTAACCGCCAGCGCGCCATGGGCACTTTGGTACCTTTTGGGAGCATGGGCGAAGTGAGCCTTAAGACCGATAAGTTTGAGATGCGCAGGGAGTTCGGAGCGCGCTGCGATGTCGGTTTGTCGGTGCAGTGGAAAGGGGCATTAAGGAAGCTGGCCAACGTCCAATTCGCCGATTGGGCCCTGGAAATAAACGACCCTTCGGAGAAGAATGGTAACGTCAATGATCCTTTGAGCGCTCAGTCCCTCAGGCATTCGGATGAGCTTGTGTTAAGCGAGCTGGCTTCGATAATCATCGATAAGATTTCCGGCTCCTCCGCCAAAGCGGCAAAAGAGGCGGGGGATGAATCTTTAAGCGACAAGATACTCGATAAAATAATCGGGGAGTTCGGGATCAAAGTCCTGGTTGTGCACAGCACTCTTAACCGCAAGGTTACCGCAAGCTTTAAAGCCACGGGAAAGGATTTCTCGGGAAAGACTATTGCCTTAACGGTCGCCGGCCCTATTGTTTTTGATTCCGATGACCGGGGATATCCGGTCAATATTACATTCCCTAACGATTGTCCTCCTTTAAAAGAAATAAAACTGATACCGACCGATGTAGTTTACACTTTCGAAGAGCATGCTTATCCCGATGTGGTCTTGACCGGATTCGGCCAGGAGCTGTATGCCGGTTCGATGACAGAAAGGGCGGAACTTTTCGCCGAGAGTTCTTTTACCATGACCGACTGGATTTCTTCGGGCGGGGATATGAAGATCGCCGTTGACCAGAGGCCAGTGATCTATCCGGTTAGGGGTAACATTGCGGTGGGGAATCCTCCCGGAGGCTTGCAGGGAGCGCAGGTGCGCATCTTTACCAAAGCGCCCGGCGGACATGAGTCTAATTTTAATACTGTAGATTCAAATCCGGCGGGAGATTTTGTCGGGGATGTCTGCCTGTTTGCAACCGGCAGCACCCAGCCGACGCCCCCGCAGTTTGTTATTGAAGTTTCAAAAGCGGGATATCAGACTATTACTTCGACCGCAAACCCTGACCGTTTCGTTAAAACCAAAGACAACCCGCTTACCTATCAGATAAACATGCCTTTGTCAACCGCCCAGATGCTTGCGGTATCGGGGAGGGTCCTTGATATCTCCAACCAGGGCATTCCCGGGGCGGAGGTGCTCTTATCCTGCGCAGGGGTCCAATATCAGACGACCAGCGACGCAAGCGGCGCGTATAGTTTTCCGGCCGTGCTTTTTGGAAGCAGCATTCAGCTACATGCCAATAAGACAGGATTATATCTTAATCCGGAGGGCCGCAGCGTATCTTCCGGAACAAAATCGGTCACCGTGGACTTAAAAAGCGTCGCGGGCCAGCGCTGGGGGGATGCGAAATTTACTTTCAACGCGGAGTCCGGAAGCCTGCCGGGATCGGTAAATGTAACGCGCTCTTCTACGGGCAGGAGTTTTTCCCTTGGTATACCTACTGACGGGGTAGTAAACCTGGCGGTCATCGGGCCAAAGCGCGATACGTTTACTTTCAGCAAAGAAAATTACACTGTGACCCCCGGTTCAGTTACTGCGGAATTCACCGGAAATGAGGATTGGTATCCTGATACTTCCAATGCTCCCGTAGTTCCGGTTAAGGCGTTCAATATTGCTATTTCTTCGCGCATACCTTCTGCCGCTACTCTTTCAGCGGACAAATCCAGTATTGAGCGTTACGGGTCGTTCTATAATCCCGCGGGCGATAAGGAAAAAGCAGTACTAACTACCAAGGTGGTAGATTCTGCCGGCAGGCCGGTAGGAGGCGCCAATGTGCGTTTTGAGATAACCGGTGCTCCGGTCAAGATCTTAAAAGAAGGGACGAGGCCCGAGGGCGCGGGCCCCACTTCCGCCTATGCCCAGTCAGATTCGTCCGGCAATGCCCAGGTCACCATATGCTCAATGCGGGAGTTGGGCGCGGCCAATATCACCGCCGGGGTATACTACGGTGACATTGTCTATAATATGCGCAGCAACGGCTATTCCATTGACATCATCGAGAATACCCGGCCGGAGAGGGCGGGAAAGCCCACCTGCACCATCACTGCCGAGGCGGCTAATTTAGCCGTCAGCGGGCCGGGAGTAAATATTGCGGTAGGAGGGGATATCCTTTTTCATCTTACCCAAAACACGAATTCACAGCTTGGAACTTTAACCGGATACAAGTTCCTGTATTCCAAGAATAACGGCTCGGCGCAGGAAGAGTCTTTTAATACCGCGCCTCATCCTGTGGCGCGCAAAACATTCACTGAGGCCGGCTCTTACAATGTGCAATACCTGGTCAAGCGGACCTTTGACGATACGGACACCTGGTCGGATCCGGCGCAGGTGGCTTTTACGGTCACTGCATACCAGCCGCCGCGGGCGGTCCTGACTTTGCCGCGCACGAGCGGCTCGGTCAATCTCCCGGTAGATTATTCCTTTGATACGCAGGTGAGCGCGCCTTATAAACAGATACTTATCACCTTCGGGGATAATCAGGGGAATGTGGACCTTGACGCCGGGCTGTTAAACGCCAAATTCGCCTGGTCCGGGACATATTTCCACACTTATACCAGCGAAGGGACCTTCCAGGTGAAACTTAAAGTCACCGACCAGTCCAACGCCTTTAAAGAGGAGATTAAGCAGGTGACTATCGGCAGTATCGCCTCGCTTAACGACAATACTCCTCCGACGGGCTCCATCAGTATAAATAATGGAGCAGCTACTACGGACGGCAAAAGTGTTGTGATTCATGCCACTGCCACAGATAATATCAGCGGGGTCTACCGCATGCGCTATTCAAATGACGGGTCGAATTGGTCGAGCTGGAACGGGATCGCCATAGATGACCGGCCGTATCCGAGCATTGTTAACGACAGGGTATGGCAGTTGACCGATGGCGCTGGGACCAAGACAGTTTATGTGCAGTTTAAGGACGCCGCGGATAATGTTTCGCCGTCTTTTACCGACACGATACAGCTTCAGTCCGCGAGCGTTCAGGCGTCGGGCGCATTGCCTGCGCCGCAGGTCACTGTTACGGGTTATCAGGGAGCGCCCATGCCGTATGGGAGCGTTTCGATAGCCTCCCGTTCGGGAAATAATATATCTGTTGCGTTTTCAGCTCATAACGATTGGGCGATATTCGTCGACCAGATGAGCTTATCGTTTGACAACCAGAGCTGGTCCGCATGGATGCCTTTTGAGGATAATAAGCAGGTATCTCTCGACGGGCACCTTGACGCCGCAAAGCTGTATGTGATCTACGCTGACAAAGCAGGAGGCATGAGCCCGGTATATTCTGCCAATATTCCTGCTGCGCCCGCAGTTCAGGCTCAAGCGGCGCCTCCCGCAGAGATGCCGGCGCAATCCGGGGCCCAGCAGCAGGCGGTCCAGCAGCAAAGCCAGGGATCTGGTGTTGTCTCCGGAACCGGCGGCCAGGCAGGCGCAGCGCAGTCGGCGACGGGGCAGAAAGGTGCAGTTTCTGAAAGAAAGCAAAGAGAGGCTTTAGTCTTTTCCGGCGATGCCAGAATTGCGCAGGAAAGCGCAAGGGCAGTTGAGCCGTTGAAAAAAGAGCCAGTGGATATCTCACTCGATGATATGCGTTTGCCGGCGGAGATCATTGCCGGTAAGAGCGCCGATATAGAGGTCATTGTCCGCAATAATTCACCGGTTGACGTTGAAAAATGCGTTGTCGTATTTGAAGCGCAGGACGGTTTCAACACCAAAGAAATGATTAACCTCCGCCGCAACGCAACCGAGAAAGTAAAGTTTGCCTGGACGCCGAGAGAGCCCGGCAAACAGCGCTTAAGCGCTGAGCTGGAGCTTGAAGGCGATGCCGACCGCAGCAACAATAGAATTAAGCAGAGCGTGGAGGTTCTTGAAGGCGCAGGCGCAGGCCTAGGTATGCCGGGCCAGGAGAGGTCTGAAGAAGAGCTTCCCCGGAAAAAAGGCAGCCGCATATTAAAAGGCGGGGAGTTCTCCGTCGAAGAGCGCTAAGCCTTAATTTGCCTTGAAAAAGTAAGTGCTTCGTGTTATTTTAATTCACTATGAAAAACAAGCTTTGGCAGTTTACTGATAATTTTGCAAGCTTTGCTTCCGGGTCAGCCAACAAGATCAGGAGCCTGTATTTTCCTCTCTGTAACGATAAGCTCATGTCTTCGGTTACGCCAGATCTCAACGGCGACATAAAGACCGGGCATGATTCTTTTCTTCTGCGCCCGGTTTCCCGCATTGACCTCACTAACCTTAAATCCTCGCGTAATTTTTGGGTATATATAGATAAAAACAAAGCCTGGTCAGCCGCCGGGGTTTCTAAAAACCTGAAGCAGCTAAACGCCGATAAGTTTAAGCTGGAGGCCGGGCTTCTCTGGCATAAGGCTTCAAGGGCTAATGAAAATATTGGTCTGCGTTCCGAGATCCTTTCATTTGTTCCATCCGTCAATGAGCCTGTGGAAATAATGCAGGTCAAGCTTTCCAATATCTCGACGAGGAAAGTTGCCTTTACTCCTACCGCCGCAATTCCTATTTATGCGCGCAGCGCCGAAAATCTTCGCGACCATAGGCACGTCACATCACTTTTGCAGCGCATAGACCTGCATAAGAACGGTGTGGTGGTCAAGCCGACGCTTACCTTTGATGAAGCAGGGCACAGGCCCAACCCGACGGTGTATTTTGTGCTTGGCTGGGACCAGAGCGGTTCGGCACCGCGCTACATCTATCCGACCCAGGAGATGTTCTGCGGAGAGAAGGGGGACCTGGAGGCGCCTGAAAGTGTTTTGGAAAACCTGCTGCCCCATAAAGGCGATATACAGGGCGCTGAGACCATGGGGGCTTTTCGTTTCGCTCCTGTTACCCTTGAGCCTGGGCGGAGCAAGGAATATATAATTGTCATGGGGATCATCGAGGATAAGGAGAAGCTCGCCGATTTAATTGATAAATTCAATACGGTCAAGAAAGTTAAAGATGCGTTCGAAAAGACTAAATTGTTCTGGCAGGATGCCTCAAGCCAGGCCACTCTTTCAACGCACGACCGCGCTTTTGATAACTGGTTCCGCTGGGTAAGTATCCAGCCGAAACTGCGCAAGATATTCGGCTGCTCGTTTTTGCCGGATTTCGATTATGGCAAAGGCGGCCGCGGATGGCGCGACCTCTGGCAGGATTGTCTTGGCCTCATACTTTCGGATCCCTCGCAGGTGCGCTTGCTTTTGATCGATAACTTCTCCGGCGTGCGTATCGACGGCTCAAACGCCACGATAATTGGCAGCGGCAAGGGCGAATTTATCTCTGACCGCAACAATATCAGCCGCGTCTGGATGGACCACGGGGTCTGGCCGCTTTTAACCCTTGACCTTTATATAAATGAGACCGGCGACCATAGGATCCTTTTTGAAGGTGCGCCGTACTTCAGGAATCATGAGGTAAGCCGCGCCCGGGAGATTGATAGAGCTTGGGGCCCGGGGGGTTACGGGCAGCAGCTTAAGGTGTCTTCGGGTAAGGTCTACCGTGGAAGCATTTTAGAGCATCTCCTGGTCCAGACGCTGGTGCAGTTTTATAATGTCGGCTCGCATAACCATGTGCGCCTCGAGGGTGCGGACTGGAACGACGGCCTGGATATGGCCAAGGAGCACGGGGAGAGTGTAGCGTTTAGCAATATGTACGCGCACAATCTCGCTTTATTGTCTGCCATCATCCTTAGGTCCGGCGCTTCCAAGATCAGTATCTGCGAAGAGCTTAAGTGCCTAGTATGTAACTCATTTGATTACAACAAGATTAGTTCTAAAATTAAGTTGTTGAACTCTTACTTTGACCGCACTAAGAGTGTGCTTTCCGGCAGGAAGGTCACAGTCGACGCCGAAGTGCTCGCGCAGGACCTGCAGGCTAAATCCGAATGGATGATGACACATATCCGCAAAAAGGAATGGCTTAAAGAAGGGTTCTTTAACGGATACTATGATAATAAGAAAAGGCGCGTGGAGGGCATGCGCAAGGGCCTTGTGCGCATGATCCTGAATTCGCAGGTTTTTCCTATAATGTCCGGCACAGCCCTTGACTGGCAGATCACATGCATTCTTAAAACTTCGGCCAAATACCTGTTTGATAAGAAGGAATTAGGGTATCATTTGAACACCGATTTCAAAAGTGAGCAGCATGACCTTGGCCGGTCGTTCTCTTTTGTGTATGGCGATAAGGAGAACGGCGCGTTCTTTAACCACATGGTGGTGATGTTCGCCTATGCTTTGTATAAGAGGGGGTATGCCGAACAGGGGTGGAAGGTTCTAAGCTCCATCTATCGGATGGCAGCGAACACCTCAAAGAGTAAGATCTATCCGTGCCTTCCGGAGTATTTTGACCTTGAGGGAAGAGGCATGTATTCATATCTAACCGGCTCCGCCAGCTGGTTTGTTCTGACGATCCTGACCGAGGCCTTCGGGGTAAAAGGAGTTAACGGCAACCTGCATATTGAACCTAAACTTGCTGCAGAGCAGTTTAACGGTTTTCCAATAAGTATCAGCAGGGTGTTCGCCGGCCGCAGGATAAAGGTAGATTTCCGCAACCCCAAAAAGCTTAAATATCCCGCATACCGCATCGCCAAAGCCACGCTCAATTCCCGTCCGCTCGGGCAGGAAGGCCTGCGCTTCATAACCATTCCCCGCAGCCATATCTCAAAATCTCCTTCAAATAAGCCTATAGTTATCGATATTCTGTTGGGCTAAATCCGGCCTTAAAAACGTTGAGGAAAGTGTCCCCTTACGATGCCAGGGACGTTTACCGAGCCAATCGGGAAAGTGTCCCTGGTTTGTGCTGGAAAGTGTCCCCAAGCGGTGGTCGGAAAGTGTCCCTTTGCTATAGATGGAGGCGCCATATTTTAATTGCTAAAAGGGGCCTGTTTTGTTATAATACATTTCCTACTACTAAAAGGAGACCCCTTAAGATGATCGAACGTTACAGCTTACCCGCAATGAGAGCTATCTGGCAGGAGGATTTTAAGTTCAAGACTATGCTGGATATCGAGATCCTCGCCTTAGAGGCCCTGGCCAAGAAGAAGATCGTTCCTGCGGCCGCGGTCAAAAGAATTACCAAAAAAGCCAAGTTCAATATTACCCAGATAAAAAAGATCGAAGAGAAGACCCAACATGATGTAGTGGCGTTCGTGGCCAACGTGGCACAATATATAGGAGCGGATGCCAAGTACCTGCATAAGGGGCTGACCTCATCGGATATCCTGGACACTACCCTTGGGGTGCAGCTTGTGGCCGCATCCGACATTTTGGTCGGAGGTATAACGAAATTGCTTTCTGCTTTAGCCGTCAAGGCCAAGAAGTACAAGGATACCCCTTGTATCGGTCGCACGCACGGCGTGCACGCTGAGCCCACGACATTCGGCCTGAAATTCGCGCTTTGGTATGATGAGATGCAGCGTAACCTTACCCGCCTGCAGTTGGCAAAGGAGGAGATCGCCGTCGGCAAGATCTCCGGGGCCGTGGGGACATTCTCCAATATCGATCCGTTTGTCGAGGAGTATGTCTGCAGGAAGTTGGATTTGAAGGCCGCCAAGATCTCGACCCAAGTCATCCAGAGGGATATTTACGCGGTGTTCATGTGCCGAGTTGCGATCGTCGGGGCAAGCCTCGAGAAGATCGCCACCGAAATAAGGCATTTGCAGCGCACGGAGGTTTTGGAAGCAGAGGAGCCTTTTGGAAAAGGGCAAAAGGGGTCATCCGCCATGCCCCACAAGCGCAATCCAGTCATCTGTGAGAGGATCTGCGGCTTAAGCCGCATCCTGCGCGGCAACGCAATGGCCGCGCTTGAGAACGTGGCGCTTTGGCATGAGCGGGATATCTCGCATTCGTCGGTGGAAAGGGTGATCATACCGGATTCCGCGATGCTTCTGGATTACATGCTGCACAAGATGACGCAGGTGATCGATGGCTTGAACGCGTATCCTGAGAATATGCTGGCCAACCTTATCAAGACCAAAGGTTTGATATTCTCCCAAAGAGTTCTTATCACGCTTATGGATAAGGGGCTGGCGCGCCCCAAGGCCTATGATATAGTGCAAAGGTGCGCCATGCAGACCTGGAAACAAAGCACTTCATTTAAAGATAATCTTCTTCTCGACGCTGAGGCCGCAAAATATCTCAGCCAGAAGGAACTAGATGCTGTATTCGACCTTAATTATTATTTGCGCAACGTAGGTAGGATCTATTCCCGCCTCGGGCTTTAAAGGCCTCTTTTAGTTTGCTTTTACCATGTTTTATAAAATCGAGATCAAAGATAAACGGGGTATTTTTGACGCTGTCGGCAAGGGGCTCCTTAAGGACGTTTCAGACCTTGGGATCAAGGCCGTGGCCCATGCCGAGTTTGCCCAGATATATACCCTTGAGGGGGAGATCTCGCCTGAGCAGGCCAACAAGATCTGCGAGGAGCTGCTTGTAGATAAGGTCGCGCAGGATTATTGCATAAACCCTGAGAAGAAGGCCGGGGCTAAGAATGAATTCGTGGTCGAGGTCGCCTATAATCCCGGGGTCATGGACCCGGTCGAGGAATCGACTTTAAAAGGTATCCGCGATTTAGGGATAGAAGAGAATATCACCGTAAGGACCGCCAAGAAATATATCTTAAAGGGCAAGCTTTCCCCCCAGCAGCTTAAAACCATCTCTGAAAAACTCCTCTACAATAAACTTATCCAGCATATCGTCGAGACCGAAGAATTAAGCTATCTCTCCTGCCCCATCGCAAAGTATCAGTTTAGGCTGGTGACGGTGGAGCTGCTGGCGGCTGATGATAATGGCCTTCTTGATATTAGCTCGCGCGGCCAGCTATTCCTCAATATTCATGAGATGCGCCAGATACAGCGTTTTTTTAGGAAGCTTAAGCGCGATCCTACGGATTGCGAGCTGGAGACTATCGCCCAGACCTGGTCTGAGCACTGCTGGCACAAGACCTTCCGGGGCAAGATCAGGTATTCCGAGAAGTTCTCAACTCCCAAGCTAAAATCCGGCTTGATAGATAATCTGCTGAAGTCTACCATCATGAAGGTGACCAGGGAGCTTGATAAGCCCTGGTGCGTTTCTGTTTTTAAGGATAACTCTGGCGTCATCCGTTTTGACGATAAATACAATGTATGTTTTAAGGTCGAGACCCACAACCACCCTTCGGCTTTAGAGCCTTTTGGCGGCGCCAACACCGGTATCGGCGGGGTCATCCGCGATCCCATGGGCACCGGACTCGGGGCAAAGCCCATCCTTAATACCGACGTGTTTTGTTTTGCCCCTCCGGATCTTCCTTTTAGCAAGGTTCCTCAAGGGAGTTTGCATCCTAAGCGCGTGATGAAGGGAGTAGTTTCGGGCGTGCGCGATTACGGCAATAAGATGGGTATTCCTACGGTCAACGGCGCGATATTGTTCGATGAAAGGTTCGTCGGCAATCCGCTTGTCTATTGTGGTACTGTGGGGATCATGCCCAAAGATAAATCATTCAAGAAGACTAGTGTAGGCGATCTGGTTGTGGTTGTGGGAGGCAGAACGGGGCGCGACGGTATCCACGGCGCGACTTTCTCGTCGGGCGAGCTTACCCATGAATCCGAGACTATATCGAGCGGCGCGGTGCAGATCGGAAATCCCATCCAGGAGAAGAAGGTTTTGGATACGTTATTGCAGGCGCGCGACAGAAATCTTTACAGCGCGATCACTGATTGCGGCGCCGGCGGCCTCTCCAGCGCGGTAGGTGAGATGGGTGCCCAGCTCGGCGCATGCGTCGATCTGGATAAGGTCCCGTTGAAATACGCCGGGCTGACTTATACCGAGATCTGGATCTCCGAGTCGCAGGAGCGCATGGTTTTATCCGTGCACCCGGAGAATATCGAGGAGCTTTTGCAGGTCTTCTCCGCGGAGAACGTGGAGGCGGCGATAATCGGTGAGTTTACCGATACCAAGAGGCTCCAGCTTTTCTATCAGGGAAATTTGGTTTGTGACCTGAGTATGGATTTCCTGCACGAGGGGCTGCCCAAGACCGAAAAAAAAGCTGTATTTATCAAGCCTAAACATAAAGAGCCGAAGTTAAAATGCCTGAAGGACCTGACGCCAACGCTATCCAAATTGCTTTCCCGTTACGATATCTGCTCCAAGGAGTGGGTTATCCGGCAGTATGACCATGAGGTGCAGGGCGGCTCGATTTTGAAGCCTTTGACCGGGATTCTTAATGACGGGCCGTCGGACGCCAGCATCACCAAACCTGTATTGGGATCCAAAAAAGCGGTGATCGTTTCCAACGGGATTAACTTCAGGTACGGCTTCATCGATCCTTACTGGATGGCGGCATCCTGCATCGACGAGGCCCTGCGCCAGATAATCGCTTCCGGCGGGTCATTAAAAGAGGTGGCGATTCTGGATAACTTTTGTTGGGGCAATCCCGATAAGCCCGATAGGCTCGGGAGCCTGGTCAGGGCGGCTTACGGCTGCTACGATATTGCTAAAGTTTTCGGTGTCCCGTTTATCTCCGGCAAAGATAGCATGTACAATGAGTACACGGTAAAGGGCAAATCCTTAAGCATCCCCGGAACACTTCTTATCTCAGCCATCGCGGTGATGGATGACGTAAAGAGCGCGGTTTCGATGTACGCCAAGTCCGCCGGGGATCTTATTTATGTTGTCGGGGATACCTATGACGAACTGGGCGGGTCGCATTACTATGAGTTAAATAAAGCAGTCGGAAACAATGTCCCGCGCGTGGACGCCAAAAAGGCTAAAGTGACATTTGACGCGTTGAGCCGCGCTTCAAGCCTCGCACTTGTCAGGGCCATGCATGATTGTTCGGAGGGCGGGATCGCGGTCGCCGCGGCTGAGATGAGCTTTGCCGGCGGGTTGGGCATGGATATTTTTATCTCCGAGATACCGTATAAGGGAAAAGTGAGCGCGAGGCAAGATACCGTATTATTCTCTGAGTCGAATTCGCGTTTTATCGTTGAGATTGACAAGAAACGCCAGTTTGAGTTTGAGAAGCTTCTTAAAAAAGCCGGAGTGAGCTTTGGCCTCGCCGGATGCGTTTCTAAGGACAGGAAGTTTAAAGTTTACGGTCCGGATGGTAGCTTTTGCGTTAACGCGGATATCGCTGAACTTAAAGAGGCGTGGCAAAAACCGTTGAGGTGGTAAACATGAAAAGAATTAAGATCCCCGATGATTTCAGGCACGATGAGACCTGGCGCGTTTTCCGCATCATGTCGGAGTTCATTGAAGGTTTTGAAGAGCTTTCGGAGTTAGGGGAGGCGGTGTCGATATTCGGCTCCAGCCGCACCAAGCCCGGGACAAGGCACTACAAGCTGGCTGAGGAGATTGCGTATCTATTGGCTAAGGACGGTTACGCTATAATCACCGGCAGCGGGCCCGGCCTTATGGAAGCGGCGAATAAAGGCGCAAGGCGCGCCAAAGGAAAATCCGTCGGGCTTAATATCCAGATCCCCTCGGAGCAGAAGCCTAATCCTTACGTGGATCTTTTGTTGGATTTTCGTTATTTCTTCGTCAGGAAGGTGATGTTCGTAAAATACGCCAAGGCCTTCGTGATCCTGCCCGGAGGCTATGGCACACTGGATGAGTTCACTGAGGCCATCAACCTTATTCAGACTGAAAGGATCCCCAAATTTCCGGTCGTTTTGTTCGGAAAAGACTATTGGCAAGGGATGATCACCTGGATCAAGGACGTGGTCTTGAAGCATGGCAATATCAGCAAGAAGGACCTGGATATATTCACGCTGGTAGACTCGCCGCAGGAGGTTGTCGCGGCGATCAAGGGATTCTATGAGAAGGCCTAAGGCTTGCGTATTAAGGACGGCAGGGACTAATTGCGATAAGGAGACGGCATTCGCATTTGAAGCAGCCGGAGCCGAGGCCGAGCTTGTCCATATCAATAGTTTCATATCCGGCGAAGTGAAGCTGGATGATTACCAGATCCTTGCGTTCCCCGGGGGCTTCAGCTATGGGGATGATATCGCTGCCGGGAAGATCCTTGCCAATGAGCTTAAATGCAAGCTTTCGCCGGAGCTTAAAAAGTTCATCGCCGATGGCAAGCTTATAATCGGCATCTGCAATGGGTTCCAGATACTGGTAAAAAGCGGGCTCTTGCCCGGAAATGATTTGCTGGAGCAGGAGGCAAGCCTTATTATAAATGACTCAGCCAAGTTTGAGGACCGGTGGGTGCATTTAAAAGCTAAAAGCGAAAAGCTAAAAGCGAAAAGTTTGTGTGTGTGGACTAGAAACCTGCCGGAGGTGATATATCTGCCGGTTGCCCACGGCGAAGGAAAGTTTGTGGCGCAGGATAAGGCGGTCATGGAAAGGCTGAAGAAAAACGGCCAGATCGTCTTTCAATATTGCGACGGCAAAGGCGGGCTTGCGGGTTATCCCTACAATCCCAATGGCTCAATGGAGAGCATTGCGGGTATCTGTGACGATACAGGGAGGATCCTGGGGCTCATGCCACATCCGGAGAGGTATATTGAAGCCGCCCAGCACCCCCGAGCCGGCAGCGGCTTTCGCGGTGTGGGCGAGGGACTGTTAATATTCCGTAACGGCGTTGAGTTCGTCAAGGCCAAATTATAAGGAGTCTAAATATGAGCGGATTATTCGGGGTCGTCTCTAAGGGCGATTGCGTCGAGGACCTGTATTACGGCACGGATTACCATTCGCACCTTGGGACGCAGTTCGCCGGCCTCGCTGTCTGGGGCAAAGAGCTGGTGCGCAAGATCCACGATATAAAAGGAAGCCAGTTCAAGGCCAAGTTCTTTGAGGATTACAAGAAGTTCGAGGGTAATAGCGGGATCGGCGTCATCAGCGCTAGCGACGAGCAGCCCATCGTCATAAATTGCAAGTTCGGCAAGTTCGCCATAATCACTAACGGCTATATTGATAACTCTAAAGAGCTCGCCCGCTCTCTTTACCGAAAGGGTAAATCCTTCAGCGAGGTTACCGATGGTAAAGTCAATCTCACGGAGTTGGTGGCCAAACTTATTATTCAGGGAAGCAGTATCGTTGACGGCATAGAAAAGATGTCCCGCCAGATCACCGGCTCATGCTCGCTTCTTTTACTGAACAAAGACGGGGTCTATGCTGCGCGCGACCGGTTCGGGGTGACGCCTCTGGCAATAGGCAGGAAGGCCAACAGCTGGGCGGTAACAGCTGAGAGCTCGGCTTTTCTTAATTTAGGTTACAAGCTTGTTAAATACTTAGAGCCGGGCGAGATCGTGCTTTTGACTAAAAAAGGCATGGTCACAAAGCGCAAAGGGTGCAAGTGCAACCAGATCTGTTCATTTTTGTGGATCTATACCGGATTTCCGGCATCTTCCTATGACGGCCTGAACGTCGAGATGTCAAGGGAGAGATGCGGCGCCAACCTGGCCGAGGATGACACAGTCGATGCGGATATGGTCGCCGGGATCCCGGATTCAGGGACAGCTCACGCCATAGGTTATAGCATGAAGTCAGGGATACCGTTTCGCCGGCCGCTTGTAAAATACACCCCCGGTTTTGACAGAAGCTACACCCCGGCCTCGCAGGATAAGCGCGACCTGATCGCCCGGATGAAGCTAATACCTATCCCGGAGATCATCAACGGCAAGCGTATTATCTTCTGTGATGATTCCATCGTGCGAGGGACACAGCTTAAGAATTTCACGGTGCAGAAATTAAAAGACCACGGTGCTAAGGAGATCCACATGCGCATCGCTTGCCCCCCCCTGATGTTCCCCTGCAAGTTCAATTATTCGACCCGCAGCCATAGCGAGCTGGTCGCCCGCAGGGCGATAAAGGATATGGAGGGCAAAGATATAAAGAACTTAAGCAGATACCTTGATGAGGATTCCCAAGAGCATGGAAAGATGGTCGAGTGGATCAGGAAAGATATAGGTGTCACTACCCTTAAATACCAGAGGTTAAAGGATATGATCAAGGCGATCGGACTGCCGGAGGAGAAACTTTGCATCTATTGTTGGATGGGCAAGGAACCGAAGGTGCCGGCTTCGAAATGCAAGAGGAGTAAATGAAAAAAGTCACATATAAGGGCGCAGGCGTTGATATAAGTGAGGCGGGAGTTTTCAAGTCCAAGATAAAGAATGTGGTCAGGAGGTCCTTCCGGCCCGAGGTGCTTAAAGATATCGGCGGCTTCGGTAGTTTCTTTGGCTTGCCTAAGGATAAGTATAAGGAGCCTGTTCTTGTTTCCTCGGCGGATGGGGTCGGCACCAAGCTTAAGATCGCTGCCCTTGCCGGGAAGCACGACACCGTGGGGATCGACGCTGTCGCGATGAACGTCAATGATATCCTCTGCACGGGGGCTGAGCCCTTGTTTTTCCTTGATTATATCGCCTATAGCAAAGTCGGGCAGGATGTCTTGCTTGACCTGGTTAAAGGGTTGAGCGACGGATGTGTTGAGTCCGGATGTTCCTTGATAGGTGGTGAGACCGCCCAGATGCCCGGGATGTATAAAGAGGGAGAGTATGATTTAGCGGGATTTTGCGTAGGAGTGGTCGAAAGAAAGAATATTATCGACGGTTCAAAAATACAGGCCGGCGATAAGGTTATTGGGTTAGAATCCAGCGGCCTGCACTCTAACGGTTACTCTCTGGCCAGAAAGGTTTTTTCAAAGGCTGAGCAGAAGCGTATGACCAAGGAGCTTCTTAAGCCCACCCGCATCTATGTCAAACAGGTACTTTCGCTTTTAAAAGATTGCGGTGATTCTGTTACCGGTATATCTCATATCACAGGCGGGGCGTTTTATGACAAGATCAGCCGCATTTTACCCGATAATATTAATGTAAGGATAGATAAAAGTTCCTGGAATGTCCCGAAGCTCTTTCGCCTCATCCAGAATAAGGGGAATATCGATGAGAGGGAGATGTATCACACCCTAAACATGGGGATAGGGATGGTGCTGGTTGTAAAGCCCGGTTCGGCGAATACTGTTATTGAAAAGCTCGCAGCTTTGAAAGTCAATTCGCGTGTCATCGGCGAGGCGGTAAAGGGTAAGAAGGAAGTCGAGATCGTATGAAGGTCTTACTTATAGGTTCAGGCGGCAGGGAGCATGCGCTCGCTTGGAAGATAGCCCGGTCAAGGCTATGCGATAAACTAATCTGTGCTCCCGGCAACGGCGGGATCGCGCAAATAGCGGAGTGCGTTGATATAAAGGCCGATGATATCCCGGGGTTGCTGGAATTCGCCCGGAAAGAAAGAATAGATTTTACTGTTGTCGGCCCTGAAGCGCCTTTGGCTGCAGGAATTGTTGATGAGTTTACAGCGCGTAAATTAAGAATTTTCGGCCCCAATAAGAAAGCCGCGCAGTTGGAGGCCAGCAAGATCTTTGCCAAGGAGTTGATGGCAAAGTATAAGGTGCCTACCGCGGATTTTAAGATCTTTGATAACGCCGATGAGGCAAAGAAGTATATAGAAAAAAGGGGAGCGCCTTGCGTGGTCAAGGCTGATGGCTTAGCCGCGGGCAAGGGTGTTGTGGTAGCCAAGAATATTGATGAGGCAAAGCAGGCGGTATCTTTAATGCTTGAAGAGAAGGCTTTTGGCGCCGCCGGCCACAAGGTTGTCATCGAGGAGTGCCTTGAGGGGCAGGAGGCTTCGATTTTGGTCTTTACCGATTCAAAGGAAGTCGTTGCTTTGGCTTCGAGCCAGGACCATAAACGGATCTTTGATTACGATAAGGGCCCCAACACCGGCGGGATGGGAGCCTATTCACCTGCGCCGGTTGTAACACGCGAGCTGTTTAAAGAGATCCTGGATAAGATAATTTACCGGACCATTGACGGTTTGTGTAAAGAAGGGATAGATTACCGCGGAGTTTTATACGCCGGAGTCATGCTTACAAAAGAGGGCCCTAAGACTTTAGAGTTTAACGTGCGTTTCGGCGATCCTGAGACCCAGGCGATCCTGCCGCGGCTAAAATCAGATGTTTTAGAGGTGATGCTTGCTGTTAGCGAAGGAAAACTCATTCGCGTAGGAACTTTGGAGTGGGATGAGCGCCCTTGCGTCTGTGTGGTCCTGGCAGCCGGCGGATACCCGGGTGATTACGAAAAGGGTAAAACCATATCCGGGCTGGATGAGGCAGCTAAGGTCAAAGATGCGGTGGTTTTTCACGCCGGGACGAGAATTGAAGGCGGCAAGATCGTTACCAGCGGCGGGAGGGTGCTGGGGGTGACGGCATTAGGCGGTAATATCAAAGGAGCTATCGCAAATGCCTACAAGGCAGTTAATAAAATAAATTTTGATGGCATGCAATATCGTCGGGATATAGGAGCGAAGGCAATAATATAGATAGAGTGAAAAGTTTAAAGCGAAAAGCGAAAAGTTAAAGCAAAAACAAAAGATTTGTTTCTATAACTTTTAACTTTAAGCTTATGTTAACTTACGGCAGGAGGTATCCATGAGTTGTCTAATCAGCGTGATAATGGGAAGCGAGTCGGATTTAGAAACTGTGCAGGGGGGCATAGATATACTAAAAAGCTTCAAGGTTAAGGTTGAGGTTAAGGTCTTATCCGCCCACAGGACGCCTAAAGAGCTTGTGCAATACGTGGAGGCGGCTCCTAAAAGGGGCACTAAGGTCTTTATCGCGGCGGCAGGCGGGGCAGCTGCTTTGGCAGGAGTGATAGCGGCGCATACAACGCTTCCTGTGATCGGGATACCTATTGAGACCTCAAGCCTTAAAGGGTTGGATTCGCTTTTATCGACGGTTCAGATGCCAGCCGGCATCCCTGTGGCTTCGATGGCGATCGGCAAAGCCGGCGCCAAGAACGCAGCACTCTTTGCGCTTGAGATACTGGCTACTTCCGACAAAGCTATCGAGGCAAAGTTAAAAAAATATAAAGCGGATATGCGCGAAAAGATCAAAAAGATCAAGATAAAAATATGATCCGAACTAAGGTCGTAAGGGCTAAGGATGCCGGGGGCGGTAATAAATTTATTGAAGAGGCCGTAAACATCCTTAGGTCCGGCGGGCTGGTGGTCATCCCGACGGAGACGGTTTATGGCATCGCCGCAAATTCTCTTGATGAGGCAGCCATGCGCCGGTTATCCGAGATCAAGAAAAGGCCCAAGGATAAGCCCTACACGCTTCACATTGCAAATAGGGTGAAGGTCGAAGAGTACGCTGTTTCTGTCCCTGTCGGGGCTTACAAGCTTATGGACAGGTTTTGGCCGGGGCCCCTGACTGTCATCCTTAACGCTAAAAACGGAGGCACGATCGGCATCCGCATGCCTGATAATGATATCGCCCTGCAAATACTAAATGAGGCGGGGTTGCCCGTTGTCTGTCCTTCAGCTAATCTGGGCGGTAAACCCGCGCCTGCGGATTTTGCCGGCGCAATAAAGGATTTAGATGGGCTTGTAGAGCTTGCGATCGACGACGGCAAGAGTGATTTGTCCCTGGAGTCTACGGTTGTGGACCTGACGGCCTCACCCCACAAGATCCTGCGCGAGGGGGCGATAAAGAAAGAGGAGATCGACAATGCCTTGGCCAAGAAGAACGTGCTTTTTGTCTGCACCGGGAACACCTGCAGGTCGGTCATGGCTGAAGCTATTCTTAGGAAGAAGCTGAAAGAGGCAAACCGCACTGATATTGAGGTTTCTTCCGCCGGGATAACCATGCTTCCCGGGCTGGGCGCAACCGAGAATACGATAGCGGCCCTTAAGAAAGAGGGCATAAACGTATCGGGACACCTTGCCCGCAAGCTTACCCGGGAGATGGTGGATAAGAGCGATATCATTCTGGCGATGGAGAAGCTGCATGAGGAGCGGATCCTCCAGGTCGCCCCTGAGGCAAAAAACAGGGTGTTTTTATTGAAAGAATTTGCTAGAATAAAGCACGATACGCTTAACGTTGAAGATCCCATGGGCCTGCCCATGGAGGATTATGAAGGCACGCTTCAGGTGATAAAAGAAGCGGTGGAAAGGATAGTCGGTATAATATGAGCTGCATATTAATAGCGTCGGATCACGCTGGTTTTAGTCTAAAAGAAAAGTTGAAGAAGTTTTTGGAGGCCGGATCAGTTAATGTGGCGGACCTTGGCACATATTCCAAGGAGCGCTGCGATTACCCTGAACTTGCTTATGCTTTGGCAAAAGAGATATCTGAAGGCAGGCATAAAAGGGGTATCCTTATCTGCAAGAGCGGGATAGGCAACTCGATCGTGGCCAACAGGCTTGCGGGTGTGCGCGCGGCTTTATGCTACAGCGTCCGGGCAGCGAAGCTTTCCCGTCAGCATAATGACAGCAATGTGCTGGTTTTGGGCTCGGGTTTTACGCCCTACAAAGACGCCGCGAAAATTGTGGCTGCGTGGCTTGCGACCGGTTTTGAGGGGGGCAGGCATTTAAGGCGCCTTAACCAGATCAAAAGAATCGAAAATAAAATGAGGCTTAAAAGATGAGGCACATTAAAAAGACGGATCCGCAGATCTACGCGGCGATATTGAATGAGATAAGGCGCGAAGAGGAGAACCTGGAGCTAATCGCCTCGGAAAATTTTACTTCTCTTGCCGTGCTTGAGGCGCAGGGCTCGGTCATGACCAATAAATACGCTGAGGGCTACCCGGGGCACCGCTGGTACGGCGGCTGTGAATTTGTGGATGAGGCTGAATCGTTGGCAATCGAGCGGGTGAAGAAACTTTTCGGCGCGGAGCATGCCAATGTGCAGGCGCATTCGGGCTCCCAGGCTAATATGGCGGTATATTTTGCGGCTTTAAAGCCCGGGGATACGGTGCTTGCCATGGATCTTGCCGCCGGAGGCCACCTTACCCATGGCCATCCCCATAATTTCTCAGGTATGCTTTTTAATGTCATCGGCTACGGGGTGGATCCGAAGACAGAGACCATTGACTATGATAAAGTTTTGAGTTTAGCCAAAAAGCATAAGCCTAAGATGATCCTGGCGGGCGCTTCGGCTTACCCGAGGCGGCTTGATTTCAAGAAATTCCGCAGCATTGCCGATAAGGCCGGGGCATATCTATTTGTGGATATGGCGCACATCGCGGGCTTAGTCGCTGCCGGCGTGCATCCGTCGCCTGTCCCGTACGCCGAATTTGTAACTTCGACTACCCATAAGACGCTGCGCGGCCCGCGCGGAGGGTTCGTCCTCTGCAGGAAAGAGTTCGCCAAAAGAATAGACAGTGAGGTCTTCCCGGGAATACAGGGAGGGCCTTTGATGCATGTGATCGCGGCCAAGGCAGTCGCATTTCAGGAAGCCCTGGCCCCTAATTTCAGGGCCTATCAGCGCCAGATAGTGAAGAATTCAAAGGAGCTTGCAATGGCTCTCGCAAAGAAAGGTTTTCGCATAGTCTCCGGCGGAACAGACACGCATCTATTGCTAGTGGATCTTAACCAGAAACGCATCACCGGGGTGGATGCCTCCAAGATCCTCGGAGAAGCCGGCATCACCGTGAATAAAAACCTGATCCCCTTCGATAAAAAGAGCCCGGGAGTGACCAGCGGGATACGCCTGGGGACCCCGGCAGTCACTACGCGGGGGATGAAAGAGCCTCAAATGCGCAAGATCGCCGATTTTATCGACAGGGCTATCGAGACCAGCGATGACCTGATAAAGCTGGGCGAGATAAGGAAAGAGGTCGCCGCCCTTACCAGGAGATTTCCCTTATACCCGGAGCTATCTAAATAAAATGCGTAATAAACATATCTTGAAACGCCCCAGCTGGGATAAATATTTTTTAGAGATGGCCGGCCTTGTGGCCAGGAGGTCGACCTGCCTTCGCCGCAGCGTCGGAGCGGTACTGGTAAAGGATAAGAGGATACTCGCTACCGGCTATAACGGCGCGCCTTCGGGCTTAAAGCATTGCATTGATATCGGCTGCCTGCGCCAGAAGTTAAAGATTCCCTCCGGAGAGAGGCATGAGCTCTGCCGTGCGTTGCATGCCGAACAGAACGCCCTTATCCAGGCCTCGCTTTACGGCATCAGCACAAAGTGCGCTGTGCTTTATGCTACCAACCAGCCCTGCGTGATCTGCGCAAAAATGCTTATTAACGCCGGCATTAGAGAGATCGTCATCAATGACGGTTATCCTGATAAGATGGCGATGGATTTTCTGAAGGCGGCAAAGATCAAAGTGCGCCTGGTCAAGTAACAATTAGTAACCGGTTTTTACATTTACCGGCTACACTTTTAATCAGATTAGCCGAATATGAAATGCCCCCATTGCGGATACAAGGAAGACAAGGTTGTGGATTCGCGTTCGACCGCCGAAGAATCGTCCGTGCGCCGCCGCCGGGAATGCTTAAAATGCGGTAAGCGCTTCACGACTTACGAGTATGTCGAGGAGGTCTCGCTTCTTGTCATCAAGAAGGACGGCCGCCGCGAGCCATTTGACCGCAAGAAGGTCCTGGCAGGCATTATCCGGGCCTGCGAGAAAAGGCCGATAAGCGTTGAGAAGATGGAGGAGATCGCCACGCAGGTCGAGCGCGCCATCCAGAAGAAATCCGACCGGGAGGCTTCATCTTCCAGGATCGGGGAGCTGGTGATGGATAAGCTCAAGAACCTTGACCACGTTGCATATGTGCGTTTTGCTTCCGTTTACCGCCAGTTCAAGGATGTCGGCCAGTTCATGGAAGAGCTTAAAGGCATATTAGGCAAAGGCGCCAAGAAGCGCAAAATATGAGGTACCTGTTCCATGGTTGAGATGGAGTTAAGCAAGATCGTTATTGATGAAAAGCGGCATGACCAGTTGATCGTCTTGAAGGAGAAGAGCGGCCAGCGCATCCTGCCCATAGTGATAGGCCTGTCGGAGGCCTCGGCGATAAAGATAAAGATAAGCGGGCTCAAGACCCCGCGCCCCCTGACCCACGACCTTCTGCACTCCACGATTGAGCAGCTTGAGGCCACTATCGACAGGATCATCATCGATAAGCTCGAGGAGAACACCTTCCACGCAAAGATCGTCCTGAGGACCGGCTCCGGGCATACCAAGGTCATCGACTCCCGCCCCTCAGACAGCATAGCGCTGGCGGTAAGGGCCCACGCGCCCATATTCGTAGAGGATGAGATATTGAAACGTTCAGAGACTTTTAACCAGAATAAATAAGCGGCGCGTTTTCATGCCGCGATATCCCTTCTTTTTTTAATCATGAATTTTTTCCTTCAATTCAATCCCGAAGACAAATCAATCCTTAAAAAAGTATATTTATTTGCAGGAGCAAACAAGGTAAATCTGTATCTTGTGGGCGGGGCTTTGCGCGACCTTCTTATGGGCAGAAAGAAGGTTAATCCTGATTTTGATTTTGCGGTGAGCGCGGGGGCGATCCCCTTCGGCCGCAAGCTTGCCGTCAAGATGAAGGCAGGATTTGTCGTTTTGGATAAGGAGCATGGGGCCTGCCGGATAGTGAAAAAGTTCGATAGCAAGGTTTATACCTTCGATTTCACGGATTTCCGGGGACAGGATATAAATGAGGATCTGTTGCGCCGCGATTTTACGATCAATGCTATCGCCCTGGACTTGGCGGAGGTGTTCAAGAATGCGGATTTATTGAGCCTCCTGGTCGACCCTTGCGTTGGGCTTAAGGATATTAAATCCGGGTTGATCCGTGTTCCGCATAAAGACTCCTTTCCGGATGACCCTTTACGCATCTTGCGGGCGTTCAGCTTTTCGGCGATATTCGGCTTTAAGATCGATAAGCCGACGCTTGCAATGGCCAAAAAGTACAGGCTTAAGCTTGAGGATGTTTCTTTTGAGCGAGTGAGGGATGAACTGTTCAAGTTATTCGAGGCGCAAAACTCGCATAAATTCCTGCACCAGCTTGACCAGTTAAAGATCCTGGAAGTTATTTTTCCTGAGATCAAAAAGATGCGCGGGATCGGTAAAGGTGCCTACCATCATTTGGATGTCTGGGATCACACCCTTGAAGCCGTGAAGCAGTTGGAAGGCGTTTATGAAGATCTTTCGCGCAATCCGGATGTACAGCCTTACCTTGATGAAGTGATCTCGGCCGATCGCAGGCGCCGCGCGCTCCTTAAGTTGGGCGCTTTCCTGCATGATATCGGAAAACCAAAGTCCATGCGCCGCCTTAAAGGTAAGCTTATCTTCCACGGCCATGAGAGGATAGGTTTGGGGATGACTCGCTTGATTGCAAGGCGCCTCAAACTTTCCAACGATGAATCAAAGGCTCTTGAGAAAATTGTGCTCTGGCACCTTAGGCCCGGGTATCTTGGGGACACTGCTTCACCCACCGAGCGCGCCAAGTTCCGCTATTTCCGGGACGCGGGGAGTGAGGCGATAAGTATACTTTTATTGTCTTTGGCTGACCAGCGCTCCACCTTGGGCCCGCTTACCACAAAGAAGTCGCGCGTGCAGCATGAAAAGGTCTGTAACGCGCTTATCAAGGAATATTACAGGAAACAAAAAGTTAAGAAAGCGCCCCGGCTTTTGAACGGCAACGACGTAATGAAGGCCTTTAACCTTAAACCTTCGAAGCTCATTGGCGAGATCCTGGCTGAGGTCGAGGAGCAGCAGGCGATAGGCAAGATCAAGACGAAGATTGAAGCGCTGGAAGCGGCGAAGGGGTTGTTAAAGCGCTGATATACGCAGGCTATGGCAAATAAAAGAATAATCAAAAGGCTCCTCATAATTTTCGGGATCATCGTCCTGCTCATAAGCGGGGTGATAGTCTGGCTAAACAACTTTTATCTGCCCAGGAAGGTCAAGTCGCTTATAGTTGACGGGGTGGAGGAGGCCACTGGCAAGAGGGCCTCACTTGACAGCGTCAAGATCAATATCTTTAAAGGCCTGGTCCTGCGCAACCTTATCATTTACGATGATGACAAGCCGCTTATTGCGGTAAAAGAGATCTCCAGCAGTATTATAATACCTGAGTTGTTTAATAAAAAGATCATCATCCCCGTCATAAACCTGGAGTATCCCACGTTTTTTATCAAAAGGGGTCAAGACGGCTCGTTCAATATCGCGAAGTTATTTTCAAATCCGGCTTCCGAGGGGAAAGAGAAGAAAAGTAAAGGCTTCGGCGTAGCAGTTTTTAAGATCGATATTGATAACGGCTACATTAATTTCGAAGACAGTACATTTGAAACCCCATTTTCCGCGATGCTGGAGAATGTGGGCTTGAATATTTACCCAACTTTACCGGCAAACATAAGATTTACCCTTAAAGCCAGGTATCACTCCGATTCACCGGTTTTCTTGAGCGCAGTGGGAGGCTATGATATCCTTCAAAAGAAATTCCTGGGAAAGGCATCGTTTAAGGGGCTTTGCCCTAAGGATTTCGCGCCTTATTACAAGAACCTCGGGTTCAGCTCTTCTGCCGGCTCGATGGACGGACTTATCAATCTGCAGTTTGCGCAAGGTGCTTTTTCAACCGAGCTTTCCGCCAAAAGTCAGAACCTTGTCTTGAACAAGGGCAAGATCCTGGTAAGGCTTAACTCCGAGATAAGGGCCTTGGCCTCATACGCTCCGCAGGATAAAGTGATGACATTCTCCGGCAAAGCCGTACTCTCCGACAGCCAGGTAAAAGGGCTGGCGGTGGCCGATAATATAAAGGGCATCGCAGGGGATGTGAGTTTTAATAACAGCGGGATCTGGTCGGATAACCTGAGCGGATTATTTTTACAGGCCCCGGTGCGCGCCGCGGTGAAATTCATGGATTTTAAGAATCCCTCCTTTTCCGTAAACGCCTCCTCGGCCATGGGCCTGGAAGAATCTGTTAGCATACTCAGGGATAAATTGCGGTTCAATCTTCCCGGGCAGTTGAAGGGCAAGGGCAACCTTACGTTATTGTTGGATAATTCTGCTACGCAGGGTGGCTTGGCCTATAGCGGACATTTCGAGCTTATTGACGGAGTTTTTAACCCGGACAAGATCAAATATCCTTTGGAAAATATCAATGGCCGCGTCGAGTTCGGGCCGAACCAGCTCAAGTGGCAGGACTTGAATTTTAAATTCTTAGGCGTGCCGTACAAGTCAAGCGGGACCCTGACTGATTTTGCGATGCCCGGTGTGCAGCTGGGCATTACTTCGCCTGAGCTTTCTTTGCAGTCACTTTTTCTGGTAAATAAAAAGGTCGTTAATATCTCGAAGCTTTCAGGCAAATACCTCGGTTCCGATTTTTCCATTCAGGGCACGCTTGACGCCGGCTCGCCCAAGGGCCTCAAGGCGGTGCTTTCGGGTGGAGCAGATATTGAGCTAACCGATATAAGGCCGCTTTTCCCGAAACTGGAGGAGAAATTAAAGAAAGCTGATCCGCGGGGTAAGATCCATATCGTAGCGGATCTTGACGGCGATATCCTTGACCTTAAGAGCTGCCTCATTAACGCTAAGTTTTCAAGCCCTGAGGTCTCGGCCTTCGGGTTGAAATCTCAGGAGTTTTTCCTGAACAGTGCCTTATCCGGCGGGTTCGTTGAGGCGCCCTTTATGCACGTGTCTTGTTACGGCGGAAAGATCGACGGCAGCGCCTCGCTTGACCTTGGCAAGGAGGGCTATCCTTATGAGGCCTCTCTGGCTATCGACAGTATTCAGATCGACAAGCTTAAAGAAGATACTCCGGTAAAGGATAAGGATATCTCCGGAATAATTAAGGTTGAGGCTAAGTTAAATGGCGCCGTAAATGACATCTCCAAACTTAACGGTTCGGGGAGCATCTATATAAGTGAGGGCAAGCTTTGGGAGCTTAACCTGTTTAAGGGGCTGGGCGCTCTGGTATTTGCCAAAGATTTTGCCAAGATCGTATTTCAGGAGGGTTCATGCAGTTTTATTGTCCAGGATAAAGCCATAAGCACGCAGGACCTGAGGCTCAAAAGCAGCGTTGCGGATCTGGCAGGGCCTGTTAAAATAGGGTTTGACGGTACACTTGACGCTTCGCTTAATGTCGAAGTTATCAGTGAAATGGTGCCTTTGACCGGTACGTTCAAGGATATAACTACGGCGATCATCGGCAACGCCACGAAGTTCGGGGTGATAAAGCTTTCAGGCACAGTGAGGGAGCCGAAGTATAAATTTAACACCGCAGTCGTTGATATACTTAAGGGATTAAGGGATACGATATTCGGCAATTAAGGCTTAGTTTTTAAAAGACGGAGGGTGTATGTTTAAGTTTTCCCGGTATTCCGCGGTTCTAGCGGCGGTTTCTTTATTGTGTTTTAGCGCATGTCTTGCTCAGGGATATCCGCAAGGCGCTTTTTCTGCAGAGGATCAGGCCGAGATGCAGGAGGAGAATAGCGCGGATTTCCGGCAGAAACTTAACGACTTGATCGATGACATGAAGCAGGAAAGGCAAGATGAGGCGGTGATCGCGGCTGAGGCAAGCGCCAGATACATGCCGAAAAGCGAAACGCATGATATGGATGGGGAGGTCGGAATATTTGACCAGTCCTTTGAATACAGCCACGGTTTCAAGGCTTTTGATAAGCTTCCAATAGGACTTTCCTTAAAGAGTAAATATATCGGGTTGGATAACTCTACACCGGTCGAGCTTCCTGCCAAGATGACAGGGGTTACCGCCGGGATCGAGGCTACGGTGCCGTTTTTTACCGTTGATAAGACCTATGTCCGGGTAGGAGCTTACCCGTCTTTCTTCGGGGATGATTGGAATTTCGAGGCTTCCAGTTTCCGCATCCCCGCGCGTTTTTTTATGATCCATCAGCCGCAGGATAACCTGATATTTATTGCCGGGGTGGCGGTATTTCCCCGGTTCAGGTCCTCGGTATTCCCGATCCTCGGGGTCATTTATAAGCCCAATGAAAAGCTCGCGTTTAACCTTACCCCAGACAGGCCTAACATATCGTATTCGCTTACGGATAAGTTGACCGTTTTTGCCATGGCCGACGCTTACTACGGGGAGTTTGAGGTGGATAAGGATGGGCAGAAGATCATTCTTCAGTATAAAGAATACATGCTGGGAAGCGGCCTTACTTACAAATTCAGCGATTCTGTAAGCACGACTCTTACCGGCGGCGGAGCCTTTGGCCGGTATCTTAAGTACAGGGATTCACTTGGCAAGGTCAATGTGGATAACGGCGCGTTTGTTGAACTTCGGACCGAGATAAAGTTATAAAATTGTACCTAAAAACTTTAGTCCTTATTAAGAAGCAGGTAGAAAAGTTCATCGTTCCTTCGGTAACGCAGGTGTCTTGGCGAAAGGATCCGTACCTGGTGCTGGTTTCCTGTATCTTAAGCCTGCGCACCAAGGATAAGACTACGGTTGAGGCTTCGATGAGGCTTTTTAAAGTTGCGGACAGGCCGCGCAGGATGTTAATGTTATCCACGTCGCGCATCGAGAGGCTGATCTATCCTGTAGGTTTCTATCGCAACAAGGCTAAGGTTATCCGCGGTTTGAGCCGCAGGATAATAGATGATTTTGACGGCAGGGTCCCGGATAATTTCGATGTCTTGCTTTCCTTGAAAGGCGTAGGAAGAAAGACCGCCAATCTTGTTTTGGGGCTGGGCTATAACATTCCGGCGATTTGCGTTGATACGCACGTGCACAGGATTTCTAACCGGTTGGGGTGGGTAAAGACCAGGACATGCGAAGAAACAGAAGAGGCTTTGGAAAAGATCATACCCAAAAGGCGCTGGATCGATCTGAATACTATATTGGTTACGTTTGGCCAGAACCTGTGCCTGCCTGTCTCGCCGTTTTGCAGCAGGTGTCCCGTATTTAAGTCCTGCAAAAGAAGAGGGGTCAGGATCTGGCGTTAAAGAAGAAGGATAAATGAAATCTTACACTCAAGAGTTATGGTTTAATACAAAAGAGCGGCAGGAGTTTATCAATATCACGCCGCAAGTCGAGGAAGCGGTTAAGAAAAGCGGGGTCAAAGAGGGTTTGTGCCTGGTCAATGCTATGCATATAACCGCCAGCGTCTTTATTAACGATGATGAGGGCGGGTTGCATGAGGATTTCTCCGCCTGGCTTGAGAAGCTGGCGCCGTACGGCAAGGATAAATATAAGCATAACCTTTCGGGTGAGGATAACGGGGATGCGCACCTGAAGCGCACGGTGATGGGCAGGGAAGTGGTGGTGGCGGTGACGGGGGGCAAATTGCATTTTGGGCCGTGGGAAGAGATTTTTTACGGGGAGTTTGACGGTAGGCGAAAAAAACGCGTTCTTATAAAGATAATAGGTGAATAGTTAGCAAAATGCCTGCCTTGTCTTGTTTCTCGCAGGGACGTTTGCTGCGCCCCACCGTGGCGCAGCTGCACTCCGTTCCAGCCCCTCGCTCGGCCGGCGTTCCGCCGGCCACCGTGGCCGCTCGGGGCTTCCACAGGCCCTGCTCGAAATCAAGCCAAGTCAGGCATTATAGACACGGTCATCGAAAGGAATATCTGTGAAGATAAAAAATACCGAGATCAGGGTTGTCAAAGGCGATATAACAGCTCTAGAGGTCGAAGCGATCGTCAACGCCGCCAATAATAAACTGGTGATGGGGGGCGGGGTGGCGGGGGCAATTAAGAAGAAGGGCGGCAAGGTAATTGAGGATGAAGCAGCCAAGAAGGGCCCGATAAAGATAGGGGAGTCGGTTTTTACTTTTGCAGGGAGCCTTCCTGCAAAATTCGTTATCCATGCCGCTACCATGGGCATGGATTTTGAAACGGATGAAATTAAGATCAGGGATTCTGCAAAGAGTGCGCTTAGGCTTGCCGAGGAGATGAAGCTTAAGTCAATCGCCTTTCCGGCTTTAGGCTGCGGCACGGGAGGCTTCCCGCTTCTAGCATCAGCCAAGATCATGGCGCAGGAGGCCTTCAGGCATTTAAGGGAGGGCGGTTCGGGCTTGCGCGAGATCGTCTTCTGCCTAATTGATCAGAAGGCATATGATGCGTTTGAGGCGGGCGTCATTAAATATCTTGAGCATATGCTTGAACTGATGGAGAACGGGCCTTTGGTGACGGTCGATGCGATAATTGAATTAGACGGCGGAATACTTTTGATCGAGCGCAGCAACCCGCCTTTCGGCCTGGCTTTGCCCGGAGGTTTTGTGGATTACGGGGAGAGCCTTGAAGAAGCGGCGGCGCGGGAAGTCGAAGAGGAGACCGGTTTAAAGGTGCTTGAGTTAGAGCAATTCCATACTTACTCAGATCCGGAGCGCGATCCGCGTTTCCACACCATCGGCACGGTTTTTATCGCCAAAACCAAGGGTAAGCCTGTGGCAGGCGATGACGCCGCCGCTATAAAGATAGTGAAATTAAGCGAGCTTGGTAAATTGGAACTTGCTTTTGATCATAAGAAGATCATCGAGGATTATATAAAGTCTAAGTAAGAAATAACAGGGGACACTTTCCACAACAAAGCTATACTTGTATTGGGAAAGTGTCCCCTGTTATTTTATTGGAAAGTGCGCCCGTTATTCTTTTGTTACTTGATAACGACTCTTTTATCCTGGGTCACATAGGAGTTTCCGAATTTCCAATACCACTTGATCTTGGAGTTGGACAGGTCCGGATCACCCCAGCATGGCTTGCCTTTTGTCCTGTTTACTGCAGCTATTTGCGCAGCGCATTCCCGGATAAGCGCGGCTTTTTGATAGGCGTATAGCCGGCCGCTTCTATTCAGTTTTGCTATTTTTTCATCGTAGAACCTGCGCAGGTAATCTTTGATCAGTTTTTCCGCCTCTAGTTCGCTCAGGTACGGAAATCTTGCCGCTTTTGATTTAGCCATATCTATGCAGGTGCCTTCGGTAAAAGCGCCTTCTTTGTTTACAATTAAGATGGCGCTTACTGAAAGCGGGTCCCTTGATAAAATAGGAGAGCAGGGCAGGAACCAGTAGTAAGAGTAACAGGCGCCTCGTTTATTCTCAAGATACACGCGTATAGGGCCGCCTGCGGCTATCCTGGAGCTTGAGAGTGTTTTGTTGGCCACTGGGTCCGCGCGGAATCCTATATCGACCATATCCAGCAGATTTTGTTTTACCGGGGCGCGGGCTGTTGAATTAAGCATTGAAACGGCCGCGAGGGTCTTGGGGCTGGATCTAAGCCCGGCGATCTTGGCTTTAAACTTGGGTTGCCGCTCTAGCCACTGCTGTTTAGCTGCCGGAGGCGGCTCGGCGACCATCGCGTATTTGCCGTTATAGGAATCCCCGCTTGAGGCAAGAGGGAGAAAATAGGTGTTCTGGCATTCGTAGGCAGTTTTATATGTGTCCTTGCCGATCCCGTTATCTTTAGGGTCTTTGAGCCAGAGCCCGTAAACCGTGAATTCAGGTATGGCCCATGGGGCGCCGGGGTGCGGGTCGGAATCAGTCGCAAGGCCTTTTACTGTTACCCAGTTAGAGTAACTGCCTAATATCGGCAGGACTACCGGCACATTCTGGCGCGTGACTCCGGGTACATCATAACCCATCCAGTGGCAGATCTCCCGCATATAGTTGGTGAACGCGGTTGAGTCAAAGCTCCTGACGGAAAAGTGGTACCCGCCGGGCTGGAAGTGGTTCATGACGTTGTTGACTTCATCGGCCTTAAGTATTGTGTTAAACGGACCGGAAGGCCGGGCGTACAGATATATCTCGTTTTGGCTCAGGTCCGGGAATCCTGTGGCGCCCTGGCGCAGGTAGTTGAGGACCATTTGGCTGCTGGCTGCAGCGGTAGAATTATAGTCTGCTACGTTTTGATACCATGGCACCTCGGATATATTTAAAGTATAGGCAAGCTGCGGTATTCCTGGCCCGCCGCCTAAGGCGTAGGGGTCATATCCGGATTTGGCAAAAGCGATGTAGGCCGAAGATGTGTAACCCGGGGAGTTATTAGTTGACCAGTAGGGCGTCCACAGGCCCGCTGCTACGCTATAATCAGCGTGCCCGCCTTCAAGGTAGTATTGGGCGTTAGGCGCTACCAAAGCATTAGGGTCAGTAGCAGGTATCGAGTAAAATTTGGAGAGCGAGTTGGTAAGGTTAAAATATCTGTCCAGGTAATATTGCGTCTTAACAGTATTGCCGAGTGAGAAGTGAGTCTGGGCAGCCTTAAGGTAGCCCATGCCGAACTGGGCCGAGAATTCCACTGAGCCCCAGTTGCCCGGGCTTTGAGAGTTCGAGTACTTGAATAAAGCTGGTTTTCCGTTGTAGAGTATCGCGGTCGTGGTTTCCGCTGCCGCAAACATCGCATCGACCTCCGCGTCCCTGGCTGCTTGGGTGGCACCGAAGTAGGAATCCGTAAGCATCACGTCTATCGGTGCAAGCCCGATGACATCGGAGGATATGATTGTGTCGTTTACCCAAGCCGAGCCGTTGAAGCTGGCCCCGGTGTAATAAACGTGCCTGACGAAATCATACATACTTTTGATCCATGCCCTGACATTGTCAGCTGCGGTAAGCCATCTCGGGTCAGCTGAATCTATCGCGGCAAGCGCGCGCAGGGCGTATTCGCAACGCTCGTTTTGCTCCGTGGATTTAAGGTTCCATTTGCTGTCATCGTAGGTCCCGGTATATATTCTGGGCATGTAGCGGATCCCGCCGTCGGTGTCTTGCAGCTTGAGGATATACTCGCCCATCAGCTTGGCCAGGTCTTTATAGGATGTTGTGCCGAATTTCTGATAGGCCTCTGCGGCGTAAGTGATGAAGCAGGCGGTGCCACCTGTGTCAGTTCTCCAGTCCCAGTTGCTCCACCAAGTAGCTTCACCGCGCCCGCTGATCCTGGGGAACCAGTATCCACCGTATTTGATGTACCCGCCGGAGCCGTCCCGGAATTTGGTGTCGCAGTAGATCAGGGGGTTATCAATATCAATTAAGAGGGTGGGCGTGGCATAAACAACGTACCTGTCGATTATGGTGGTCACTCCGTTGGCAAGTTCGATCCTGCCCAAGACGGACATGTCGTATATGCTTGAGCCGTGGTTTTCGATCTCTTCGCCGAGGTCCGAATTGTTGTGCGGGTCGGGATTGAACCGCCAGCTTAAAGTCAGGCCGTTGAAGTTGCGCGTGTCGCCGCTTGCAGGGGTGCGCGTGACCGGAAGAGGGGGGTTGGCGTAGTATTTTATATAGGGCTTAGCGGATTCGTAAAGCTGGGTCTCAAGCTCAGTGGCATAGAGGGTGCAGGTAATATTAAGGAAAGCTGCTGCCATGAGTACCGCAAAAAGCATTTTTTTCGCCATTGTTTCTCCCCTTATTTGTAGACCCTGCTTCTAAAAAAGGCCCTACTTCAGGCCGCTCCTCAAGGAGCAGTCTGAAGTAAGACCCTATTTGATCCCTCCATTAGGATTCTCTATATTATACTCTACCAATTTGCAAAGCTCAATAGTTTATTATTGCTGGGCCTCCGATCATCCTGACCGGGGGTTTTTGATCCGGTTCTGACGGGATCACGACATTCCCGTTCTGGCCGACGTAATAGGTAGAGCGCTTGTCCCCGGAGACGATCTTCCAGTAAGGCTTATCTTTTCTGGGGGATATTCTCTTGTTGCCCCAGAGTAGCTGCGCGGTGCCGTTGTTAAGCGACCTTATGGTCATTTGGTACTCATACTCAAGCGCTGCTTTCTGCTGGGCGTAGAACCTGCTGGTTTTTTTAAGTGCGGCTATCTTCTTATCAGTAGAATTGCGCACTGATTTCTGGATGAGCTCCCGGGCTTTGGCCTCATCCACCGCAAGGAACAATGTCGGCTTCATCATGGTCAGGCCTTCAAAAGCCCCGGTCTTAGCATCTACTGTGATAACCGCCTTTATGCCATTGCGCTGGTCGCGGAAGTAGGGCATGGCGAAAGGCACAAGGTAGTAATCTGTGCCGGATTTGCCGTCTATCCCGACAGGGATGTATCTGCGCATCACGGTCCCTTTAAAGGCTTCTTTTACTCTGCGATCGCTGCGTAATTCACTGGGCAGCATATCGATCCCGTTGGTTTTATTGGGATTGATCGTAATATCCGAGGGCATCGAGCCGGCCTTGAGGGCAGTTAAAGAGGCAGCCGGGATCGGAGCCTTCATAAATGCAAGGTTGTTTAAGTCAGGCCTTGCAGGAGCCGGCCTGGCTTTCCCTTTTTCCATCAAGCGCAACTTTCTTGTCGGAGGCGGCTCAGCCACTAGCACGTATTTTCCGTCATAAGTATCGCCGCTTCCGCTAATGGGCTGGAAATATATGGATTGGCATTCGTCAGCGGTCCAATAGGCATCTGAGCCAAGCAGGTCGCCATACGAATCCTTGACCCAGTATCCATAGACCGTAAAATCAGGTATGGTCCAGGGGTCAGCCGGGCAGGGGTCTACATCTGAGGTAAAACCTTGTATTGTTACCCAATAGCTATATGTCATCATTGATCCAAGGATCGGCAGGGAGACCGGGACATTCTGCCGCACAACTCCCGGCACCTGATAGTCGATCCAGTGGCAGATATCGCGCATGTATTTATTCATTGCCAGCGGGTCAGTGGCAGGATCAAAGGATCTTGTCGAAAAATGGTAACCCCCTGGCTGGAAGTGGTTCATTGCGTTGTTGAGCTCGTCTGCTTTTAGGTCGCGAGTGCGGTCTGCAGGCAAGGGGATCGCGTATTCATATATTTCATCCTGGGTAAGGTCTGCGAGGCCAGCTCCTCTGCGCAGGTAGTTTAAGGTCATTTGGCCGCTGGTAGCGCCGGTGGAGAGGTAAGGATCAGCTAACTGGAACCATGGAACATCCACGAGGTTTAAGATGTAGTAAACGCTGGGTATCCCAGGCCCACCGTCGAGCTTTAAGGGGTTGTATCCTGCCTTGGCAAATCCAAACCATGCGCAGGATAGGGATTTATAGTAAGCAGGGGTTGTAAGTCCGGTGCCTGTCGGTAAATTCGCGGCAAGGCTGCCGTTGGGATGGGCACCCGCGCCAGTCTCTCCGTAATATACCGCGTAAGGCGCTGTCTTTGAAGCAGGGTCATCTCCGGGCACTACGAATAAACCCTCTATATTGGCAACAAGTTTATTATATCTGTACAGGAAGTAGGCGGCCATGGCGTGGTTGGGGGCGGCTCTTTGGTTGTATCCTTGCGCTGCTTTAAGGTAGGCCAGGGCCATCTGGGATGCCTTTTCAATGGAACCGTAGGTTGCGCCATCCCCGGCGAATTTATAGAGGGCGGGTATGCCGCCTGGATCACGCCGGGAGCAGGCAATTTCAGTGCCATTAAGCAGCTTTTCTACAGCGGCATCCCTATCTTCCTGCGTCAAGCCGAAGTAGGTGTCGGTGAACATCGTTTCGATCGGGGCCAAGGCCTGGGCGGCGGTTTCTACGTAAGTAAGAGGCGTTTTTACCCACGCTGTTCCTGACCATACCGAGGATGCAGAAAATAAACCGGAATCGGAGACAGGGTCATTGTCGTACATGGACTTGATCCAACTCCTTATATTGGTGGCTGCGAGCTGATATGTGGAATTGCTTGTTACGGCATAGAGCGCATCCATTGCCGCCAGCGCATAGGCGTTGGACTCGGTGGTCTTGTGGTTGTACCACCAGTGATTGTTGCCCGGATAGAACATGTTATCCGGCCCGAGGCGCACGCCGCCATCGCCGTCCTGCAGGTCCAGTATGTTATTGTTAGCCAGGAATTCAGCCAGTGTTAGATAGGTTGCGTTGCTTGTTAATTGATACGCCTTGCAGAGGTTGAGTATGGCAAAGGATGTGGTCTTGGTGTCTGCTGCCCAGTTCCAGGTTGATGCCCAGCCGGGTATCAGCCTGCCCAGTATCCTTATTGACATGTACGCGCCGTACTTTATCGAATAAGTGTTGCCGCAGTAAAGGATGGGGTTATCGACATTGGTTATGTAGCCGTAGGCGCTTGTATAAACGTTAAGGATCTTCATGTCGTTATTGCCGAGAAGTATCCTTGACATTGACAGGTTTTCAAAAGCATCCGCACCATATTGGCCGACCGTCGATTCCGCGGCTAAGGGGGTGCGGAGGTTGCGCGTCAACCCCCAGAAAAAGCAGGGTGAGCCATCCCCGTTGAACTGGGGCATCGCCCTGTCACTGTAATATTTAACATAAGGCAGGGCGGTGGTATAAAGTTCTGCGTCAGTGACGGCCTGCGCTTTAGTCGGCAGCAGGGTTAAGCTTAAAAGTATAATGACCGCGGTAAGTGTCCATGCCTTCTTCGTTAAATTTGTAAACATTTGTTCCTCCTTTATTGGTTTCTCGATCTGTGTGTTTTTTCGTTTTTAAAATAAAAGTCTTGCCAAACTGTCTTAAGGCAGTTCAAGCAAGACCCGTTCTATTTAATTCCTCCAGTAGGATTCTCATTCTTACATTACAATTATACCTTAGTAATCAATGAAAACAAGGGGTCCGGGGGGTGTTTTAGAAAGCGGTTCCTTATTGGGGCTAAGGGAAAGGCCATGATCTGTAAATTACTGCAATATAGTAAGTTATAGCTATGTTTTAACCGCCTTTGCCGGTTATTTTTGCCTGAAGGGGCAAAAATAGAAAGAAAAATAATCAAAGGTTTTGTTCAATCAGGTATGCGTACGTTTGGCAGGTTACTTGAAATCTAAAGTATTATAGTGTATACTTACTAAAAGAAGCGCAAGGGCTTCCTGGGTTTAACGGATTTTTATAGGTGAATATTAAATAGGAGGGATTAATGGGAAAGTCTACGGGAAGATTGTTTGTGTTTATCTTAGGGCTCGTTATCTGGGCTTTATGCATTACGGATACGGCCTGGGCGAAGATCCCTATTCAGCCAAGCGATGTTTATGTGCAGGGCAGGCAGTTGATGGTCAGGAGGCGCTTTAAGAACAATACCCTGGATACCGCCAAGCCTTATATCATTAAGGGCGTGGGCTGGAATCCGGCGACTATGGCTCCTGCAACCGGGCCCAATCCTGCAAATCCCGCCGTGTCTATTCCTTACGGGTTCTTTTTTGACCGGCCGGATGTCATGAACTACTGGATAAGCCAGCAGCATGCCGCGCAGTACCGCCGGGATGCGAATACCATCCGCCGGATGGGGGCCAATACCGTGCGCATCTTGAGCGTGGATAATACGATCCCGGTCCAGGTCCTGGATAAGTTTTACACCAAAGGCATAATGGTCATCATGACTGTGGCCCTGACAAAGGACCATATTGACAGCGGAAAGTACCTGCAGGTAGTCAATACCTTTAAGAACCATCCTGCAGTTCTCATGTGGGCGCTGGGAAATGAATGGGATATGAATCTTTATTACAGCACTTACCCTAACTTAAGCAGCGCTATGGTCGCCACCCAATCTGCTGCAGCGGCGATCAAGGCGATTGACGCCCATCATCCTGTAGCTTCATGCCTGGGGGATAATCCTGCTCTCATACAAGGCATAGTGGTGACCTGCAGTAATGTTGACCTTTGGGGTTTTAATATTTACCGGGGTTTGAGCTTTGGAGATTTCTTTACCAATTGGCTGTTAGCAAGCACAAAGCCGTTTTATTTCAGCGAATTCGGCACGGATTCCTACAGGACTACAAGTTATGTGGCGGATGCCGGCAGGGCGAAGCAGTGCGTGGGTCTTGAGGACCAGCTGGCTCAGTCCAGCACGGATCTGACGCTATGGAATGAGATGAAGAATAACCTTTCTGCCTATGATTATAGAAGCGCTTGCGCCGGCGGACTGATCCATGAATTCGTCGACCAACTCTGGAAGGTGGGGAATTATAATGTGGGGCTGGGGGGCATAATCGAGTACGGCACTCCGCTAGTAAACCATAGTTATGATGATTATAATCCGGAAGGTTTTATCGTGGCGGGGCATCCGGATGGCGTGGCCAATGAGGAGTATTTCGGCGTGCTTAACTTTGAACGTAAGCCCAAGATCGCATATAATACGTTGAGGGAGCTTTATTCGAAGATCGGCAGGACGTATATTTCATCTTTGAGCCCGACTTCGGGAAGCTCCGGTCAGCAATTTCAGATAGCGGGGTTTGGTTTCGGGAATATGCAGGGACAGAGCGTGGTAAAGTTCGGTCCGACGGTTGCCGGGGTTGTCTCGTGGGGTGATACATTGATTACCTGCACCGTGCCGGCCGTAGCCAAGCGGTCGTATCATGTATCCGTGATCGCCGCCGGAGTTGAAAGCAAATCCAAAGCGTACAAGGTGAAGTAAAGCTTGAAGAAACCAGGGGACGTTTCTAGGTTTTCTTTGTTTTTGGAAAAAAGGAAAACCAGAAACGTCCCCTTTCTTTATCCTTCTCTTAGTTGTTTCTCCGCATCTACCACATCGCGGTTGATCACCCGGATGGTCTCCCTGATCTTCTCTTTGAGTATGGGGGAGGCGACCTTGGCGTCGTTAATCTCGCGCAGGACCTGGATCGCCATGCGGAAGTAGCGCACCACTTCGCCTTCATCGGTGTCGCTTAAGCGCAGGGTCTTATCGAAGCTTGTGCCGCGCAGCCAGGCCTCCATGCTTGCGGCCATGTGGAAGTGGGGGAGCTTACTTGCCGGGTAGATCTTGTATCTTTGCTCCTTATGCTTTATCCCGCGGTAGATCTCTTCGCAGGCGCGTTTTATATCCCGGCTTCCCTTGGATAATCCCGGCATGAGCACCTGGTTCTTGCGCGGTTCAAAGACCACGCTTACCGCTAAAACGCCCAGCCCGAACTCATCCAGCTGTTCAAGCATATTCTCTTCGTAAAGCTCAGATAACATTAACTCGTAACCGTAAACCGTCTTGGCGAACTGCCCTTTGGGGGTGAGTGTTCCTTCGCGGATATATCCGGATTCCTTTAAGAGCCGCAATTTTGCCTCAAGCAGGCGCAGGGCCTCTTTCTTGCCGTTCTTTTGCGCCTGGAAATAGTGGAGGGAGAGAGGGTAGATGTCAAATAAACCCTCTTTGTGTTTTTCATAAAGATTAAGCAGGGTCGCATAAGAGGTATTGAACTGGCTCCTGACCTCTTCGGGCTTGCCGTAAATGATCTGCCTCACTTCTTCAAGGCGGATGCGGTGGGGGTTGATGCGCGAATAGACAAAACCTTCGGTATCGATCCCGCGGCGCCCGGCGCGCCCGGCCATCTGGTAGAAATCGCGGGTCTTAAGTGAGCGCACATAATCTCCATAAAACTTCCTCAGTTCATCGAATATCACGGAGCGGCTGGGCATATTTATCCCGAGGGCGAATGTCTCTGTGGTAAAGATGACTTTAAGCAGCCGGCTGGTGAATAAGCGCTCGATGACTTCCTTCAGCGTGGGCAGCATGCCTGCGTGATGATAAGCGATGCCGTGTTCGGCTAGCATTGCCAGCTCCTGGATGTTGCCTTTTTTTTCAAGATTAAAACGCTCGCAGAGCGAATCAAAAAGCCTGCGGATGCGCTCCTTCTCTTCTCGGTCAAGAAAGCCCATCCCGGATAACTCCCGCGCAAGCTCCTCAGCGCGCCTCCTTCCGAAAACAAAGTATATCGCCGGAAGCCCATTCTTGCCGCGCAGGTAATCCATAAGGGTGAATATCCTGTTCGGCCTTCCCATATGCGTTTTCTTCAGGCGCTCTATTTTATCCACGATCTGGTTAGAGCTTTGAAAGAAGAAGTGCAAGGGCACCGGCCTTTTATCCTCAATGACCGTTTTGACCGGTTTCTGGTGGATGTTCTCGATCCATGCGGCGAACTCTTTAATGTTGGGGATAGTGGCGGAGAGCCCAAGGAGATTCATGTGTTTGGGGAGGAATATGAGCGACTCCTCCCAAACTGTGCCGCGCTCGGGGTTATCGATGTAGTGGATCTCGTCAAAGATTATCCAGGAGTACCTAACAAGTGATTGCGGCTCATCAAGGACCTTGTTGCGGAATATCTCCGTGGTCATGATCAAAACCGGGGCGGCGGCGTTTATGGAGACATCGCCGGTAAGGATACCGATATTGTCACCGAACTGGCCCTGGAAGTCGCGGAACTTCTGGTTGGAGAGCGCTTTGATGGGCGCAGTGTAGATGACACCGATATTCTTCTGGGTGGAGGTGGCGATGACATGCTCGGCAATTGCGGTTTTTCCCGCGCCGGTGGGCGCCGAAACGATCACGGAGTGGCCGTTGTTTATGTGGTCTATTGCTTCCTGCTGGAACCTGTCGTAGATCATGCCTGTATATATAGGTAAGAGGATGGATTACTGTCTTTTTAATTATAGCTTAATTCTGTTGATTTATCTAATAAAAATAGTAAAATAAAAAATATGAGTTATGAGATAGCTTTAAATAAGGCCTGGGATGATTTGCTTAACTTAAGCCCGCATAATGACATAAGGGTTAAGTTCTTAGCGGACGAATATGAGGTCGGCCTGAAGGATAAGAGGATAATGTCTTTATCCTGCAATGTCCCGGCCAAAGATTTCAGCGCTATCCTTATTTTGCATTACCTTGCGCATAAATTAAAGGGACTTTCAGAAATCACCGGGGAGTGGCTTACCTTCAGGGAGCTGTCCGGAGTCGAGGGTTACGTGGATGCCTTCAGAAAGCGCTCAATAGAGCCGATCATCAGGAAGTACGGGGCAAACCCTGAGGGGATCCTGGCTAATGTTAATAAGATTCCGATGAGGAAGGCGGAGGCTACGGATTTCGGGGTTGTAGTGGACGCTTTGGAGAATGTGCCGGTCCTCATAAAGCTCTGGCATGCTGACGCTGAGTTCGGGCCTGACGCCAATATGTATTTCGACAAAAGCATAGCAAAGATATTCTGTACCGAGGATATCGTGGTTTTAGCCGGGATAATCGCCTACCAATTATAGGAGATCGAGATGAAGAAATTTTATTTCGCGATGCTGGTCTGCGCGCTCTTGTTGGGTTCGCTGCTTAATGCTGATGCCGCGGGAAAACTCTGGAATTCTGAAGAGGGAAAGTTCAGCGTCCCTTTCGGGAAGAATTATAATTATGATGATATACTGGTGGTGCGGGCGGTTGACGGCGATACTCTGAAACTTGAGGACGGGCAGCGGCTGCGGCTCATCGGCATAGACACGCCTGAGATGCACGAGTCGGCAAAACTTGTCCGCGATGCCAAGCGTTCCCAGCAGGATAAGGCCCTGATACAAAGCATGGGCAGGAGCTCATATGAATTCACGAAGAAACTGGTCGAGGGCAAGCGCGTGCGGCTTGAGTTCGACATTGAGAAGCACGATAGATACGGCCGGCTGCTCGCCTACGTATATCTGGCGGACGGGACATTTGTAAACAACGAGATCGTAAAGCAGGGTTATGCTTCGATAATGACTTATCCGCCGAATGTAAAATACGCGGACACGTTTTTAAATTCATACCGCCAGGCGCGCGAAAGCCGCCGCGGGTTGTGGAAATAGGAGGAGATCATGTTAAGATGCCTTACAGCAGGTGAATCGCACGGAAAGGGGCTGGTCGCTGTTTTGGAGGGGATGCCGGCCGGGCTTAAGATAGAGGAAAGCAAGAT
>Ga0315278_10000105_pt1 | contig 71518 bp, 37 predicted proteins | sample YL17G06_0_MG_FD_203880 | JGI IMG/M metagenome (GOLD analysis project Ga0315278, IMG submission 203880) | Sediment microbial communities from Yellowstone Lake, YNP, Wyoming, USA - YL17G06_0 | ecosystem: Environmental > Aquatic > Freshwater > Lake > Sediment | place: USA: Wyoming | collected... | reverse complement strand
CAGTCCCTGGAGGGGGGTTCCTGCGAGGCCCTTATCTGCAAATGATCTTAATGGAACAAGGGCTCCAACAAGGCGGGTCAGTCCCTGGAGGGGGGTCCTTGAGGAGCCCTTAATTCCCAATGATTTAAAAAAAAGAAGGGCCCCGACAGGACGGGTCAGTCCCTGGAGGGGGGTTCCTGCGAGGCCCTTAATTGAAAATGATCTAATTGCAACCAAAGCTCCGGCAAGGCGGGTCAGTCCCTGGAGGGGGGTCCTTGCCGAAGCCTCAGATGCAAAGATAACCGTTTCAATACTTATCATATTAGCGTCCTTGTCAAAGCCTTAGATACAAAAACAGCCGCGCCTGTGCCTGCTTTCGCAGACACAGAACGCGGCATGGCCAATAATTTCGCTAAGTTAATGCTGAAATTACGGAATAAGTGAGATAATGCCAAGAGTTTCAAGGCCGCACGAACCAAACCTGCGGTTCCGACTACGGAACCGGCTACGGCCCCAGGATCCTGTCCGGCCAGGCCCTCATCCTTGCGGGATAAGCGAGCCAAGGCCGAGGTTTTCAAGGCCGCACGAACCGAACCTTCGGTTCTGGCTAAAGAACCTGCTGCGACCTGCGGATCCAGAGCTGCAAAACTCTCATCTTTGCTGTCAAATGCTATGACAGCACCACACAAATCAGGTGATAGCGCATGTATATAACGTAAAACGCCTCGCGCATGCGCCCACGCGATAAGATACCACGGCTGGGAAGGCGGAGCGCGGCTTATTGCCTTTCCTGTAGGTGTGAACCAATAAGGAATTTCTGGAGGACGGCCCTTCTGAATGGGCCTCATCTCATGGACTTCTCCCCGGCCGCCTAATACAGCACCAAGCCTGTCGTCAATGCTCTTCGAACCGCCTACTGTAGTGGCCATTGCTCCGGCAGAAGCAGGAATCTTATTGGTATCCGCAGCCGCGGAGTTAGTCGTATTTGCGGGACTTGGCTGGCCTGCCGGGCTTGAAGAATTGGAACTATCTGCATTACCCTGCTCTTTAGCCTGGCCCTTGGCCTCGATCTTGCCCTGGCCATCAACTTCTGCCTCGTATTTACCCAGCGCCGCTACAGCCGCGGTCAAGATCATGGCTTGACGGGCTGCCAACGCCTGCCTCGAGTCTCTGTCCGTAGGCGCTTTAGCTACAAGGCCCTTGAGCGCGCCCCACGCCCGGACAATCTCCTTCTTGCCTATGAAATACCTTAAGACCGCCAGGCCCAAAAGCCCAGTGGCTATACCTATAGCCCAAAGAGCATAATCCGGGGCCGAAATCCTTACATAGCTATGATCAGGTAATCGCAGCCATTCGCCGCGCGCCGAATTCGCCAGGAACCCAAGGCCCAGCGCGCCGAGGACAACCCCGAACCAATTCGAAGAACCGCTCAAAGTTGAGCCATCAATACTCTTTGTCTCGATAAGGCCAAGGGTAGCCCAATCCCTTAGGAAGGTAGCTTCATCCTTAATGCGTTGTACTAAGGGGCTCTCCTCATCCTGTGCAAGAGGATTTTCCAGCAGCATGGTTATGAAATTCTCTACATGGCTCATAAGGAAAGTTAACTCCTCTTTATACTTATCCTTGAGCCTCCTTAATGCATCTCCCTCTAATATGTAAGTAGTCGCTTTTATCGTGGCAGTGATCGTATAAGGTATCTTTTCTTCAAAATGCGCCTGATCGAGCGCGATCGCCTCAACTTCTTCATTGACCCCTGCGGCCGAAGGCCCAACCTTGACTTTCTCAGCTTTATTGAACAGCTTGATTATGCGGATTATTTCGTTTAAATCATTTATTGCGTTCCCAAGCTTGCCGAATCCATCGGCATAAGGCATAACTGAATTGACCCTTGAGCTTATGACATGGGAAAGCGACTTTATCAAAGCCTTCTCTTCCGGCGTCCTGAGCTTATAGACCCCCTCCGCAAAGCCCTGCCCGAGATTGACATTGCGGATGCGGCCGTCGAGATCCTCCACCTGCATGAGCTTATCTTTATTCAATTTATTGTAGGCATATGTTATAAGCTCGGGGTGGTCAAAAGAATACACCGCAAGGAAGGATACCATCTCCACATCACCCCTATTGATCCTCTCGATGAGCGGATCGATGGATTTCATATGTTCCCTCATGTGCTCTTCTTCTGGGCTTATCCCGGGCAAAGGCGCGCCGGCAAAAGGCAGGGCAGCCAGCGATAACCCTATCTCCGGATGGCCAAATGCGAACGCTGCCAAAGCTCCCGCACCCAGCGCTATAATAGGTAAGATGCCTACGATACTGATGCCTGCGGGCGCTGCGGGACCCTTAGCCGTTACCGCAGCCGCGCCATCTCTGTCCCTTGACTCGCTCAGTATCATATCCTTGACTTTATTCTCGGCCCTCTTGATGTCCTGTTCGGCCTTCTTGATGTCCTGCGCATCCTTCTTAGCCTGTTCGGCTGCCTCAAGCTCCTTAAGCGCGGCTTCCTTAAACGCAGCGACTATGCGCTTCCACATCTGGAGATCGTCAGGAGATCTTCCAAGCGCGGCAGCGATTATCTCCCACAATGTAAGCCTCGGCATATTATCCGGATCATCAGTCAATATAAGGCTAAGCCTATCCTCCGGCACGGACTCGAATTCACCGTTGGCTAACTTTGTCACAGGCCGTATCTTTATTGCGCCGCCCTGTCCTACCCCCAGCTTCGTAATGCTCCATACGCTACTTGCCACCGTGGGTTTGGGGTCCCCTAAAACCTGCACCTCAAATTTCACATCCGTGAAATATTGCATGATCGTATACAGGCGCGCAGAAGGAGAAAGATGCAAGCCGGGTACTTCATACATAGGATAAACCGGCCGGTAAAAAGAATCGTCCGTAGCGGATTTAGGCGCAATGATCCTTCTTAGCTCCCAGAAGATAATGCTTAGCTCCATAGGGTCGGTGATCTCTTCAAGCTTAGCCTTATCGAGCTTATCCCCCTCCATCTCCTCCACATCCTCAAGGTTGCCCTCATAAGCATAGGCCTTTACCTTGATGATATCGTCTTGGGCTGTAAATAATCTGAGGAAATCGGATTTGCTGCAGCAAAGCTTGGTTCCGAGAGAGGATTTAACCCCGTCCTTGCCTTTTCTGAATACCTCCACCTCAAGGACCGGTGTTTTGCCCGGATGCCTTGCGTTATATTTAGCTAATACATTCCAGAAGATGAGCGCGGATGTGCCCATATGGATGCCCTTTGGGCGGTCCTTAAGGCTAAACTCGTTTGCCTGCTCAATAGGCCTGACCTGCTGCGGCCGGGCCTCTTCCTGTTTCTTGGGAGGTTCGTAATCATCCCCTAAGGCAGCCCGCCCGACGGCCTCCCGGGCAAACTCCACAGCATCCTGCAGCTCCTTATTCAGATAGGCTTTTGAGATAAAACTGTCATTGCCTTCCAGGGCAGCCTGCTCCACCCGCTCAAAAGCGGCCTGGAAATTCTCAGGGTTTTTCTCCAGCGTATCCGCAAGCGCCTGGAACCAGGGGGCCCTGTTGCCGGTCATGCTCAAACGAAGCGGTATGGGATTCTGCCGGGCTATTGCCAGGTAGAACCATGCCACCTGGAATTCAGGCGAGTTAGCCAGGTCGCCGCAAATGCTTACCTCAATGCCGCGCTTGGCTGCGGCGGCGCTGACATCCGCCATCGCCTTAAGCAGTCCCGGCATTACGGGGACGTAATACTCCTTAAAATCATTTTCATTATCCCTGCTCTTGTTATAGATCGACTTGGTAAGGTCGTTTGTCCCGAAGCTTATGAATTGTACCCCGGCGTTAAAACTGCTGTTGAACTTGCGGCTGCCGGTTTTGGTAGCTTTCTTATAGTAATAATCAAACTTAAAACGGTAGGCAAGAAGCTTATCCTTATTCTCAACGGCCTCTTTAGTCTCGATCATGAGCCCCAGGTCGAATATCCCATCTTCGCCGGCTTTAAGGCCCTCAGCCTCCATGGCCTCTTTAAGAAGCTCGCTTACCTTATCAAGATCAGCGGTAGACTTGATCATCGGGAACATCACCTTAAAGTTATTGCGGCCATCCCTGTACAGGCGCAATAACGCCCTTAGCTGCTGCACCGCCATAGCCCGGCCTAAAGGATCGCGCAAATAGAAATCCGGACCGTCATAATCTATGAAGTTCAAAAGCGGAGGCTTCTTATCCGGCTGCAGGTCAAAAAGCCGGATGGTCTCGGTGCTGGCCCCGGCGGCGGCTATCCTTTCGCTGAATACGGCCGTCAGCTCGGCATCGCTTAAGAATACCGGCTCGCTATAAAGATTCTCGCTTCTTAACAAGCCTATGCCCATTGCGTACTTAAGCGCTTTCTGAATATCCTCCGCAGAATCGGCATTAGCAAGGATATAGTTTACAAATCTGCTTTTCTCCAGCATAAGTTTATTTGCGAACGCCTCAAGATATTCCGCGAGGCGCTTCTGCCGGCTGCGCGCCTTTTGGTAACGCAGCAGGGCGGCATCGTGCGGATTAACCACAACTTCTTTACCCCCCTCAAATACCAGGACGCGCTCATCGCTTTTGACCTGAGCGGCATCCACTATGAAAAGCGGGATCCCGGCTGAGGCGAAGGGGAACGCGTAATGCGAAGTCGTCGTCCCCCTGCTGTTGCCCACGGCCACAAGGTGCTCGCCGTAGAACTTTCTCATCTGCTGGGCCTGCGCCGTCGTAGGCACGTGGTCCAGGAACAGGACCACCGGCTGCTTCTGCATGAATGCGGACTCAAGGCCGTATTTAGCCTTGAACTCGGCGTCATCGATAACGGAGTGGGCGAGGTCTTCAAGGCTCAAGCGCACCATCTCCATGATATCAGCTTCGCTCTTGCCGGGATAGAAACGCTCCAGGGCCCTGATAGATTCTGAATGCATGCCGAGATCGGCCATCATCTCATTGACAGACTCTTCGGCAAGCGCCACCCTGTAGCTTAAATGCTGGCCGTTCGCGCGCTCGTGCAGCCTGCGCAGCCTCTTGGCGGCTATATTTAAGAACCTGCGCTGTATATCCATAAATGTATTGATATGGGCTGCGTTAGCATCATTTATCTGCACCGCTTTTATAGAAGCGGCGCTTAACCCCGGCCGCCGGAGCAGTTCTTCGACATTCTCACTGACCCTTTCGAAGATGTGCCGCGAACGGTTCCTGACTATATCGAAAAGCCCTTCCGTGAAATAATTTCCGTCGAGCATCAGCTCCCAGAGCGCAGCGTCGAGATAATCCGCTATCTCCTCAAGCGTCGACTGCGCCTGCCTGAGGGCTTTGGCAGTGGCATGAGGCGTATTAATATCATTGATCCGGCCTTCAAGTTCGCCGACATCCTTGGTGCAGAGCCTGAGCGCTTCATTGACGACATCCTCTGCCCAATACTCGCCTTTTTTCTTAACGGCTTCGCCGGCGGCTTTCCACACCCTCTCTAATTCTTGCTTATAAATTCCATGGCGGTCCGCGCCAAGGATGGGCTTTGCCTTATCTATAGCCCTTTTTGCAATGGTCAGGCTGCGGCGCAGCTTACCATCTCTTCTCTCCCTGGCGTTTCTGTCTATAGCCAGGATCTTCTTGCCGGCGTCGGGATTGACAATGACATCTCCCTTGGCGTCAAGGCTCCACAGCAGTTGGAATATCGAAGGATTATTCTTGTCTGCGCGGACAAACTCCCATCTGCCGGCTGTTGTTTCGCGGAGCGCGTAGCTATCCAATAGCTTAATATCGGAGCTTGTCGGGTAATTCGACGCATGATCCAGGATTATGCCTGATACGATCCGATGCAACATCTCTTGAATGGCCAGCTTATTCTTATTGATAAAAAGATTCCTGATAAGTGATGTGGAGCGTACGTAAGATTTACCGACAAGGCCGTAGATGTGGTCAAAGTTTCCGGCGGTCTGCAGGCGGATGAAGAAATCCTGATCGAACCTTTGCCTTGTCAACTTGACAACAAGGCCCTCGACTGTTTTATCCTGCTGGCGGGAGGTGATGTCGGGCTTATATGTTGCCTGCGGATGGAGATCCCTTGCATCTTCAAGGAGCCTATCCTCCTCGCTCTCCTTCGCGCGCAGATCCTCAACGGTCCGCGCCTGTTCCGCCTTAAGCTTCGCCTCTTTGACCAGCTGCCTGCGCACAATATAATCAGCCGCCACAAAAACAACTAAGATGCCTAAGCCTAACGCGGCAATTACGGGCCAACCCATGAATATTGATTTCACGGCGCCGGCGAAAACATCTCCGGTGTGGGCGCTGGCCTGATTGGCCATGCCGCTTATTACGGCAGCGGCGATTCCGGCCAGGCCGAGGCTCTTGGCGATCCGGCCAAAGATATCTTTGGCCTTTTTATTGGAAGCAGCCAGCGATGCTGCGATAGCCACGCCGGGCAATTGAGCCCCTGCTTTTGTGGGCCCTTTTTCTTCGTCAACATTTACCGGCGCTGAGGCCAAAGGAGCCCCAGAAAGTGAATTCGTTGAAGACACCATATCTTCCGAAGATGGCTTCGGCGCAGCAGCAGGCCTGTTTCTATATGAATCCTTAACGTCTGCCAGCACTGGGAAGAACCACATTCCTCCGATAAATTTCTTATTGGCGATATCTAGTATCTTGCCTGGGCTGCTCCAAGCCCTTACAAAATCGCCATCGGTCATGCCTGAATTATAATCCCCGAAGAAACTAAACTCCCATCCGGAGGCGGGGACAAAATTGATCACGGTATTAAACATCTCTTTCCAGGCCCTTTTCTCTATCTTGTTCCTGGGAGTCCCGGCCAAGTGGTACATCGGGCTGTCGTAACCATTACAGACCCTCTCCATCGTATCCAGGAGCGTTTCACCTTCCCTCATCTTTTTCACGCAGGTATTAAGCATGGCTTCCCAGGCTTCCTTTGACACACCAGCTCCCTCAGCCCAAAGGATGCGCGCGATCTTAAAGGCATGCTTCCTGGGTATAAAAGGAGCCGGGGCCGGGGCGACGTTGAACCGGAACTCGCTCGGGGATGGCCGGAGGATCGAGAAATCAAGCCCCGTCGAAACGGCATTAATGTTGGTGGCTGCCCTAAGCATCCAGAAATCAAGCTCCACAGCCTCATGCTTCACAGACGGCTGAAGGATTATGGAATCCAGCTCCGACTTAGCGGGTTCTACCTTAACCAACGGATTAACAGCCAATACAACGGCCACAATAGCTGCGACTAACCCAGCCACCATTGCCGAGGGGAACTCTGTAATCCCTCTGCGGCGGCTGAAGGTGACGATGAGCCTGACGGAGAATCTGTATACCACTACCCCTGCGGCCAAAGCGGCTAATGCGCCTATGGCGACCATAGCCGGAAGGCTCAAGGCTGTGGATATCACGGTCTTGGCTACCGCAAAGTCGGCAGCATTGGCCTGGCCGGTGAGGCTTGCGGCTACGGCAATGATAATGGTATAAAAACCTAATTGTTTAAGGATATCTTTGGAGAAAAGCTTCTGGCCAAAAGGCTCCCTAATCTTCTTGGCAGCGTCGGCCGTAAGCACCGGGTTGAGCGGATTTCTTAGGTGCTCCGGAGGCGAGACAACTCTGATAGGAGGTCTGGTTACAAGGCCGGCGGAAATAAGGTCGGCTTCTGACTGCGTAAACACCGGCCTTCCGAATGGCTCTGCGGGATTACCAACGGGCGCCTCCGATCCCTCTAGAACGGATGCGGCAGGGGCGGCGACTGAGGTTACAACTGCAGGCTTGGCTTGCGCAACGGGTTTAGGCGCAGGCAGTAATAATTGCGGCTTCGCGGCTGCGGCGCCGGCTGCGAGAATAGCGGCAGCTAATACAAGAGGCGCGGCAGCGGAAGGCTCAGGTATAACCGCGGGTAAATTTGAAGAAACTCTATCTTCCAGAAGCAACTGCGGCTGCTGGTTAGGCGCAGGCAATAACAATTGCGGCGGAGCGCGCGGAGCACCCACTGGAACGATCTCTTTTTCAACCGGTGAAGCTTCCCGGGCCCCAACGGCCTTAACAGCTGTCGGCCTATCTTCCGGCTGAACGGCTTCAGGAACAACCGCCTCCATATCTAACGGGGATGCGGCCATTATGACTGCTGCGGCACCCGCTGCCAAGGTCGCTGACGTACCACCGGCAAGCTTAGCGGGGACCACAGGCGCAGTAGGCGTTGTCTGCGGCTTCTGGCCCAGGACCAAAGGCTCAGTTATAATATCCTCCATATTGTTATCAGTCATCGGCCCGCGCGATTTTATATAACGCACCCTGTCCAAAGAAGAGATAGTGCCAAAGCCTTTCCCGGCAATCGAGCGCTCCCTGCTTTCCCTAAGGATTTCATTCAATCTCCTTAACAGCTCATCACGCAGGTACTGCGGATACCTGCTTACATTCACCCGGCCGATTGAGATGTTAATTATGGTCGGGCGGCGGCTGCCATGGCTTCCGACCTTGATGGGGAAGGCCCTTTGGGCCATATCGCGGAATTCGCCCAGGTACTGGCCCGAAGCAGGCTGGTTTTCCTGCGACACGCCGGAATAACCTACAGCCATGATCGAACCGTCATTGGCAATAACTAACCTCTCGAACTTCAGATCAAAAGCGTGGCTGGATGCAACAATCTCCCTGATGCTTTTGAACGCACTCTTGCCGAGCTCTCTGGAAGAAAGATCCCTCTTATAGCTTCTCTTGACCGCAAAAAGCGGGACATGCCATTTTTCCTGGGGTATCCACTCGACAGGGGAAACCAACAGCCCTTTAAACACCCTTCCGCCAAACTTCCGGTAAGCGATGCGGCTTAAGACTCTATCAGGCTGCGTTCTGCCAGCCGCATCACCGACCTTGGTGATAAAATATTTGAAGGCCCTGAATTTATTTTCAATGCTGCCCACATTCGCCCTGATGATCTCAATGGCCTTCTCTTCTGTCAGGCTGTCAAACACCTCGTCGCTTATGGCAGCTGCGGCGGCGTTGATCACCTCCATATCTTCATCAGCGTACGTATCAACCTCTGCATAATCTTTCAGGTCATTAGTAAAATGCACGTCTAACTTTTCATCTATCTCTGCTTTTTCTTTTATCAAGTTGTCTTTAAGGCGCTTGCCCTCATCCCCATAACTGTCTATGGGCATACTGACAAGCCCGGCTGCCTCGCCCGCCCAAAGATTGCCCCTGCCATCGGCATACTCCGGTTTCTTGCTCACCGAAATGCGGATGCCGTGATGAGAAAACTCCCGGTCAATATCCGCGTAGGCCTTATCCAGCCTATCCCCATACTCGTGCCGTCTCGTAGCGCGCCAGAATTTCAGGCCATCATAGTAAGCGAATAACCTGGAAAAAATGGCTTTCAAGGTATATTTAGCGACCAACAAAAGGAATATCCCGGACTCCTCTACTGTAACGTGCTTCGGCGTCTTGGCAAAAAGCTTCTGGCCGGCGTTATGGGCCAACCAAGCGATTATCCCTAACGGATTCATTTTAGCGAACATGGCCAAGGGGGTAAAACCTTTGAGGCGGCCGCGGCCAATTATTATTCCTGTTTTAGCTCCCAGAGTGTATATGCCGGTGGCTGAAGCAAGGGACATCATCAAATAAAAGACCATGAGCGCTATGGCTTTCGGCGCGCTTAACGAAATTGCGATGGACCCGCCGACAAGCCCCAAGAACCCAACCAGGGACACAAGAGGGATCCCCTGTTCGCCCCAGATAGGCTTCTGCACAATCCTGCCGCCCTCAAGGGCCCTATAAGAACCGCGGTTGAAGAAGCCGGTCTGCATAAACTTCTGGGTGTCCCTCCAGCCAACCAGCACAGCTTCCTTAACCGTACGGATAAAGGAGAACTTCTCATGCGATGCCAACCATACGCCGACAAAGAACTGCACAATAAGCGCCACATAGAACCCGGTGGCAGCAACCATATCGCGCCCCGCAAAGAAAGCGGCGGTCCAGAAGTTCCCCTCCTCCTCCCAGTGGCGCAGGAAGTTGCTGATGTTTATCGCCTGCATCAGAAAGTAGACAACAGTCACGCATGCGACAAAAGGCGTAAGGAATGAGAATACGCTGACATAGGTAAGAAAACTTATAGCCATAAGCGACGCTAATGAAAGAGGCGCGATCAGATAATGCGCGAACATCGCCAAATGCGAAAGCTTCTTGTCAAAGCCGAGCTCCGGATTTAAGAAGAGTGCGAACTGCTCTCTGTCCATCAAGAAGCGGGTGACGTTAAAGGCGTATCTTTTCTCCGAACCGATCAATGACTCTGCCAGAAGCATAGGCCTGCCCCAAAGCAGCACGCCGTAGTCTATCTGGGTCGATCTCCACAGCGGCTGCGCAGCCTGCTGGGTCAGGAATGCCGCGGTATCCTCTCCCGGAGGGCTGAACACTGTAACAGCCGCTTCGGGCCGGCAATAGCCTTTGCCGTAGAAGGTGAGCATATCGCGCCTGCCGCGCTGCATCGCGCCGGTAAAAGTTTCCTGGGCTATCTTGTAAAGCCAGGTGCCGCGGAAAAGCTTTCCGCTTGCGTGGATCCGGAAGGCTGGGTTGACGATAGCGATAGCGGGATTCCTGCCCATCATAGAAACAACGCTATTCCTCCAGATATTCTGGCCTACGACTGTATCCACATGAGCATCCTTATTAAGAGACACCCCTAAGAAAAGGTGCAAGTTGGTAGCCATGCCTCCATTCTTATTCTTCATGATCACATTATCACTGTCTTTGTCATATAAAGGAAGGGTCACGCCGTTGGCCTTGGCCTCAATAACAAACCTGGACAAAGCCTGGGCTTTCTCGAAATTAACGAACATATCCTTGATCGCAGCGGAGCCGTCGATCTGCTTGAGAATATCCCCATTCTGATCCAACCACCTATCCAGCATCTGCTCTATGCCGAATACGCCGGTATTTGCTTCTATAGAATACTTATCAAAGAGCCTGGCGCGCTTAGCCGGCGGCAAGCCCTTGGCTTTTTGATAATCTTGCAGGAACCCTTTAACCTTCGCCCTCGCGTCAGAGCTTTTACTCGCATCATCGGCAAAATCGTTCAGCTTCCCGATAAATAGCGCTTCTTTTAATTCAAGGTAATCCGCCTGCAAACGGTCAATGGATGCCTGATCCATGCCGCTGGCAAACTCTTTAGCCCAGGCCTCCACTTCCTTACCCTTGTCCCTGCCTTCTTTCGCATTACTGATCACTGCTCCGCTCTTACTACGCAGTTTTTCTATATCCCCAAGAGCCCTGGCAAGAAGCATATCTTCATAAGAAGCGCCCTCTTTAGCGGCAGGCTTCTTCACCCTACTAGTAATATAGGCCCCAAGCGCCTCAAGCCCGTTGGCAAAATCCGTTAGCGAGCTAACTCCGTTAACCAGCTCTCCCTCGCGTATTAAATTACCTGTCCACAAGCTCTGATCATGGAAAATATTCCTTATCTTGACATCGGCAAGCGCTTTGTACTTAGGATAGCTATCCAGGAGTACCCGTTCGTCATGGCCCAGATTGTCATACCGGGACCGGACCAGCATTTGTATCGGCATGTCATACTGCCCTTCAGCATCCGACTTCTCGATCTCCTCTGCAAGCGTGCGTGAACGCAAACCCCAGCTCTCTATAATGCTGCTTAAGCTGCGCTTGCCCTGAACGGCCTCTTTCAAGATCTCTGCCGCCCTGTCTCTGCCTCCTATCGTACCGCCACAGCTATGGATAAACTTTTCCATGAGCGCATCATACGCCTCTTTCGGGGAAGCCAGGCTTTCGCTCCGACAAATGTTCCCGAGCGCGCGGTTATAAGCGTAGTCGCCCATATTGCTGCTGGCGTAAAGATGGAACTCGGTGACATCCCTTCCCATCCCCTTTAACACGCCTTTATTCGTCGGCCTGAAAGCATCAAGCCAGTCCAGCATTATCTTCTTCACTTCTTCTTGCTTTGCTGGATCAAGGCCGCTATTGCTTACCAACGCGGGGATATCGGTATATTCGTCCACCTTCTTAAGCTTATCAATAAATCCCTCGTGGCCGTCGCCAATCTGCCTCCTGATCGCTTCAACTACGTTGACCCACTGGTATTTCATCCCTTTAGCCGAATATCCCAAAAGCGACGCCTGCTTTCCCTTCTTCTCATTGGGGGTAAATGTGCCGAGGAAAGCGGAGTTGCCCCAAGTGTGAAAGCCAAGCTCTCCCGCTGTCTGGAGGTGGCTGGAGGATGCCTGCAGCAGGGCCACCGGATCAGGAAGATTCTTGCGCACGTTCAGCGCGGCGAACATCGTATTCAACTGCTCCTGTCCCTCTTTATCCTTAGGCATAACGAATATGCCGCCATCAATCCCCCTTAACGCCTTGATCCAGCTCACATATGCATCGCCGCTTAAGGAGCGCTTCTCCTCATACATGATAGTTATGACTCTTTCGATGTAGCTGGCTACGCTTTCGTTTCCGGGAAGCAGCACTGAATTGCGCTCCAGCTCAAGAAGCTCCTTTATAGTAGCGGTATAGATACTTCTAAAGCGGGCTGCCTTAGTAAACAACCAAGGCAAAGGCGGCAAGAATGAGCGCGCTCCCGTCTTGGAACGCCAGGCCTTGGATAACCCTGCCTGCTGAAGCCTCAGAGCAACAAAGCTTCTTGCCGACACAGCCAGATGATAAACGGAGTGGATGGTAGGAATATATGTGGTAGCCAGTATCACTACGGTAAACCAGAACCCGGCCAGGCCGAGATTAACCTGCGCCGGAATGGCGAACAATAAAGTCGGCAGCAAGCCAAAGCTTATGGCATTGCCTCCTACTATTATGGCTGTCCAGAACAATTTCTCTTTAAGGTTCGTTGCCTTGCCCAAAAGCACCGGCAAAAGGCTGATCGTCAAAGACGGAAGCATTGTAACGCAGGCTATCGGTATGCCAGGCACGGCAAAATACAAAGCAAAGGCCGCGAGCACGGATACACCCATCCCTAACCAGACCACTTTTCTGACGGTCGGATTAGTGATACCCCAATGCAATTCAAGGTCGCCCATCAATCCGATGATCCTGCCGTAAAGCCCGCGCATGCCAAACTTCTCGTTCTTAAGCGCAAAGAACAACCCCGCCCCAAGCGAAACAATAACGATGGCCAATCCGGTCCCGGTTAAGATAAGGGAAAGGGCGGGGAAGAAAAATGAGAGGACAGGCATAACGGCGCCGATCAGGGCGGCAGCTCTCCAGGCGATCTTAAGCCTCCTCTGCCCTTTAGTCTGCGTGGTTTCTTCTCTTGTCGCCTCATCCAAAGCCGTGGCCTGAGGCCGATACTCTCTGCCCAGCTGAAGGGTAGTTTCCTTCAGCATGCCGCACAACTGCTCAAGGGCCTTGTTGTCGGAGAATATTCTTGAATTACCCAAGGCCTCCATCAGGTCATGGTCGGTATCCAACTTATCGTTCTTTATATCAAGGAGGGTCTGATATATCTCATGCCTGCGCGCCTCGGATTGCAGTGCCAGGGCGATCTTGTCCCGGCTGACGTAAAGCGCCCTGCTCAACAGCGTTATCTCTTCATCATTAACCTCGGTCAAGGCTTCGGCGGCCACCATAAACTCATCCGACTGCAAGTTAAGCGCCCGGATTAGCTTCTCCCGATCATCAACTTTATTAATGCCGGCTATGAGCAAATTCCTGTGTTTGCCATTCTCAAGGTTAAGACGTCCTCCCAATACTATATTTGCCAGCTCCAACTGCTTATCCGTCAACACAACCGTCGTCTGTAAGCTAAACACCCTTTGGAGCAACTTTTTCCAGCCTTCGGTGCTCTTCATGGCGGCTATGAGCTTATTTCTATCCTCGGCGTTCTCAAGGTTAAAATTTTCTCCCAATACTATATTCGCCAGCTTCAACTGCTTATCCGTAAACACAACCGCCGACTCCAAGCTAAGCGCCACTTGGAGCAACTCCTCCCGGCCTTCAGTACTCTCAATAATAGCACCGAGATTGTTCCTGTCTTCGGCATTCTCAAGGTTAAAATCTCTTCCCAACGCTATATTTGCCAGCTCCAACTGCGGATCAGCCAATACAACCACGTTGGGCTTATTGAGCTTATCAATAAGGTCGTGGCACAGGCTGGCCCGGTAAAGAACCGACCCCTTGAGTTCGCGGCGGCCGCCTTCGGTCTTACGCATATTCCTTATTTCGCTGTCGGCGCGTCCGGCTTCTGTCCCGGGCCGAAGATGCTTGGCCAATAACCTTAATTGCTCATCAGGCATATCAAGCTTAGCCCTGATAATATTAAGCTTGAAAAATTTATCTCCGAGGAACAAGGAGAGCATATTATCGCCTTTTATCCATTGCAGCAGGTTGCGCCAGCCGTCCTCGCTTGAGAGCATCTCCCTGATATTGGCATCAGTCAGCCCGAGCATGCCGGCCAAGGCCTCCAATTCCCCGGTATCGAGCCTCTGTATCTCGTACATGTCTATCAATAAGGCCTGTTCCCTATAGCGGCCTTCAAGCATAGAAAAGGCGGCCAACCCTCTTTCAAGCCTTTGCGCCAGCTTGTTCAATTTCTCATCGCTTTTTATCTTATTCGCGATCTCAGCGCCTTTTGTCTGGAGGTCCTGGAAAAGGCCCATCATATCCTCATCGCTGAAAATATTTATAAGCCTGAGCTGATCATCCTTCCAGGGGGCATCTTTTTTGTTGACCTGAGGATTGGTGATCCTCTTGAGCCGGCTGTCGTCGTTGGAAACCTCATGCTGGAGTATCTTGTTGAAAATTCTGGTTGACCACCCGATAAACCTTGCGGTCCTGTCGGGTTTGCGCTGCCCTGCCATATCCATGGTGCGCGCGAAATAATTTACCATCGTCGCGATAAGCGAACCTCCGCCGAAAGAGGTATTGCTGGTCTGGGAAGGATTCATCTGCAGCCGCACGGTTTTGGCCACCTGGCGCACTGTAGTCTGGCCGGAAGCCGGGTTCATCGTGTAAGGATTATGCACGATATCGACATCCTGCCAGTTTATGGGCTGGCCGGATTCTGCCTTAAATAGATCCAGGCACTGCGGCCTGCTGAATATCTCGCGCTCGCAGCGGGCATAGACTGTATCGATCATATCTTTGCGGTCATTCTCCGACAACTTCTCCCCCAAGGACTCTATAACATTATCGGTTATAGCCTTAATGAACTTCTCTTTCAAGAACGCCTGGACGAACATCGTAAAAGACGCGTTGGGATCATTGGAAACAAATTCCCTGGCGAAAATAGCGGCCTCTCCAGCCGGAATAACCCCGTCTCTTTGTATAATATGCCTTAAGAGCCTTACTTCGGCCGTAGGAGGAAGATTGTCAAGCGCCGCGAGTTCTTCTATTCTGAAGCCGTCCCGGGCAATGCGCTTCAATAAATTATCCTGAGCATTGTTAACGAGGATCGTCTGGATACGGCTCCAGATAATAGCTTCGCCAAGCTGTTTAGCTTTCCTCAGCTCGCCTTGCCTGATCTTCTCGATCTCTTTGTTCTTCTCTTCTTCGGTCCCGGTTATAAGTTTCTGTTTAAGAAGGTAGGCAACCATCGCATCCGCGGCATTGGCAGCTCCGGATATGTCGCGGGCCTGCCTTACAGCGCGCAGGTATTCATATTGGGTGACAGCGCCGCTGGCGATAAGTGATCTTATAAAAGCAGTTGTGGGGTAAGAATTGTTTAACGCGGATAGTTCATTATCTCTGCCTTGCCCTATCGGCGGAGCGCGCGGCTGGTCAGCCGGATTATCTACCTGCTCAGTAAACTTGACTAAGCCCTCTTCAAACATAGCCTCCAGCAAATCCGCTTCTCTAGAGTCAAATCCATACCCGGACAGAACATCCTTTACATAAGCCTTACGCTTCGCCTGGTCCTTCTCAAAAATTACGGTATCGGGAAGAATTATCTGCATCCCGAGCTGGCGCAAGTCAAGTATCTTCTTTTCCATGGCGGCTGTATCAAGGTCAAACTTCTGATCGCGATGCATGGCCCCCACTCCGACAGGGCCCTCGCCCGTCCCGGATGGAGGTATCTTTTTCTGCCTGTTCAACGCTTCGCTCAACTTCTCGCGGCTTATTGTATTTATATTGTACTTCTTCCGGAAAACCATTATCAGGTAGCTGCTCAAATTCAGAAGGCCCAGAAGGGAAAGTAACCCCGCGACCAGGCCCACGATATACCTGAGCGGCACAAACGGTATTTCAGCCAGCGGCCCTACACGCAGGGTCATAATATCCCTCAAGGTATCCCTTGAGAACCTTCCCTCTTCGGCAAAGCTAGCTGCCGCGCTGTCCTGACGAGGTAACGGCTTAGCCTGTTCAAGGGCAGCAATCACCTTCTCAACGCTTACGCCATCCTTGGTAAATAGTTCGCCCCCGAACATGCGGACGCTGAATTTGGCGGCTTCACCCGGCAAAGACCCAAAGAACATGTCCTTATAATTAGCCAAGCGGGTTATTTTGCCCTTATTAAGCGGTTCGCGGGATATGCCGTCCCTGTCCCTTACTGCCCAAAGGACACCGTTACGCTTGATAGTAACTATGGCCCTGCCGGTGGTCTCGGTTGCCTCCGGATAGATGGCTTCAAAGGAAGCCTCATACTTGACCCCATCGATCTCCACAACCCTGGTCTCAAAAGAAGAGTAGATATACTCTTTTGTCCCGGACAGAAGCTCTTTATAAGAGACATCGGCATTATTCAACAAGGTCTGGGCAAGGCTTATAAAGGAGCCTTTGAGCGCGACCTTTACGTTTCTGGAAGGCGACCCGCTCCTGGAGTATTCCTTAACACCGCTGTTAATATCATGCTCAAAGGTTTCTCCGCTTACCCTGTTATAACCTATATAGACATACGGCTTGACCCTATCCTGCCCAAGCTTATACTGATAAGCCACTTTGTAAATATCCCACTCCCCCATCGTCTCGAAATAATCCGTTACAGTTATGACCCTCTTCTCTTTAAGGGAGTAGGCGACTTCTCCGGCAGACTTGCCGGCCGGGACAAGGGCGCCGCATCCTGAGACCGGCTGCCTCTTAATAAACCTTAAGACATCGCCTTCGATCCTGATGTTGGCAGCACTAAAAGGATCGTTTATATTAGAGTAGAAAGAAGCCCTCGGGACGCGCTTGCCGTCTGCCAGAAGGCTTGAATCGTACCTGACCAACAAAGCTGACTCATCAATAACCACGCCCCAATCTTTGACCAATTGATCGACCTCGTTACTGCTTATCCCGTTGGCGGCAAGCGCCTGCCTTACGCTCTGCCTCTGGCCAGCCATCTGCCCTTCCTGCTCCAATACCGTATTATCGCGGCAGAACTGCTGGCTCAATAAAGGCGACTGTCCTTTCCATTCGGTATTGATTATTAAGTCGGTTCCGACAAAGGCTATTACCCTGCCGGACTTATCCTGCCTGATCCTATAGACAAACTGCTTATCCTTAGATGCGCCTACCTCCAGCTCCTGCTTCACTACCTCTACGCTGCCACGGCTGATGCCGATATCCGCAAGCGCCTTGTTAATCCCCTCCTCAAGTTTGGCGCGGGCAAGAGTCTTATCGATGCCTCCTGATATAAAAGCAACGTCATCAAAAAGCGCATCCATGCCTGCTGCGCCGATCCTGCCGTTATCAAATGACAATTTAAATGTATCCGCCACCTTTGACCCCTGAAGCACTGTTTCCGAGATCTTGAATGTGCGCGAATTCTTATCGTAGCTGCCCAGGTATGTAACATCAGACGCCTCTTCGCCGCGGCTGTTATGTTTAATGATCCGGATAGAATACTCATCCTTGTTCCCGTAAGAGGTGATCCCGCCCTGCCTTATCTGAGCCACCGTAAAGCCGCGCTGGTCGGTCACTGTGATCTTACGCCCGCCCTCCCTGTCTATCTCTGAACTTACGGTATTATTCTCTTCATACCCCTCAAGCTTGTCGCCGGTCTTCACAGTTAAAGCCAGAAATTCAGACTGATTGGCAGCGCCAAGCTCCTGGCCGCCTAAGGTATAGAACTTGATATCGCCGTTATTATCGAGTTTAAAATAATATTTGAAACCCGCGATCCTGCTGCTATATCTTTCCATAGCCGCGCGCATGGCCTCAGGCATGGCATTATAGATTTTATTTACAGCCTGCCCGCCGGTTATAACGGCCACGCCTGAAACCTTGAGCTCCCCACCCTCCGGAAGCTTTACCACCTGCGGATCGTCAAAGCACTCCAGGACCTGGCCGCTAGCTTTATTGACACCATATACCCTGACAACGTCGCCCAAGACATCCCTTTCGCGGAACAAATCAAAAATTATATCCTGGCCCCAAAGATGTTGAGTCTTAGCGCCTAGCTCCTCAACCCAGCCTATGGCGTTGGCATTGGAAGTGGCCACCGGATTTATTCCATCGTAATCGCAGGTGATCATATTACCGGCGGCATCGGTCTTAACGCGGAAGATCGGCCTTGCCTTCTCGAGGGGCTTCTCAAGACGCTCAAGCTTAACATTCTCAGACTCTTTACTCAAGGTGATCTTACCCATCCCGGCGTTAGTAACCCCGGCGGTATCAGGAAAATAATACCCGACCAAAGCAGGCGTAAATACTGCACCTACAGCCTTATCCTTCTTGGAAAGCACCTCGCGGCTCTTCCTTCCGTCAAGGAAAGTAACTTCGACAAAGATGTTTGTTTGGCCGTTGAATTCCGCCTCGTAATGCTTGACATCAGCCACCTTCCTGGCCATAAGAGATGCGGGGATATTGTAGCTTGCAGCTCCGTCGGCAACAGTCGTCCGAAGCGTCTTCAGGCCTGTCAAAAGGTCAGCCTCATTTTTGTATGCGAGATTTACCCCTCTGCCGTTCTCCAGCACGAATTCGCCGTCAACTATCTTGCCTGCTATGCGTATTGACTTTCCGGTCAGGAGTTTGTTTTCCTCCAGCTGCCCGGCAAAAATCACCTCTACCTGGAATTCATCGGCGGACTCATTGACAATAAGCTTTACCTTGCTGGCCACGCTGCCATCGGAATTCATGATAACTATGTCCTCAAGCGGGCTGATCATCTTGCTGGGAACACCGCCTTTAAACTTGCACACGCCGTCCTTAAACTGCATATCAGGCAACTGCCTCTGGAAATCCTCCCAATTATCATAAGTCACCATTGCAGCGCCAACGCCGCTATTGACGGTGATTTTTCCGGTATCAGGGTCTATGGCAAGGGTCAACTCTTTAAGCACCTTGCCGGTCAAAAGTTTCCCTTCTTCTACGCCTTGAGGGGCAATCAGCTTGAGCTTGCCTTCATTGGCACTTAAATTCCAGATGACCTTTGCCATGGCGTTGGTGCGCCCGCTCTCGTCCTTGATAATAATATCCTCGGCAGGACTGGTCAGGGGGCTGACCTCGCAAAGAGGCAGGCCCTCGGCAGTTGCTCCCGGCAATGCAGCCGCGGGAAGCGCGCCCTTCGGCAGCGAACCCATGAGCGCCTTTGCATCTGTCGGGAATTCCAATCTGCCCGTGGCCTGGTTAAAGGTAGCCTTGGACAGCGCGTTCTCAAACACAGATATAACATGCTCGGTGTTCTTGCCGCGGTAGGTCACCATTTGATCGCCGACTCCACTATTTACGGTTATAGTCTTAAAACCCGGATTAACCGGATCATCGCTTATGCTGATGACGATCTTGTTGAGGGCCTTGCCTTTAAGGATCTTGCCCTCCTCTGTGGCGCCGCCGGCAGCAATAATCTCAACTGTGCCTTCGTTGCCGGATTTATTCAAGACCGGCACAGCTATGAAGCCGCCCTTAAGGGTGACGGGTTTGACCGGACCGCTCAGAAGACTGGGCGTTCCGCCGGGCAAATTGAAGGTATCCTTAACTTCATTAACAGTCATTAAACCAATCGCCTTAGAAAGTTCTTCCTTATTAGCAAAGGTCACTTTAGTATCGCCGTCGCCGTTATTTACTGTTATAGCCCCGGTATCAGGAGCGATCTCTCCGTATAAAGTTACCACTGTCTGGGCGCCGGGGAGCCTGCCGGATTCCAGCTTGTCGTTTGAATACACGTCGACCCTGACTTCGCCGGGCTGGCCGTTAGCAGGTTCGACGTACCAAAGCGTTCCTTTATACACCGCATTGGTGCCTTCGGCGCGGACCGTAAAATCTGCTCCGCGCAGGGCAGAAACCTTGGCTGTTCCTATCTTATATACCAGGCACCCCTTGCCATCGGCAGTTAATCTTAGCCCGCCTTTTGCAAGGTGCGCCTTAAAAAGATCCACATTATCAAACGTCAACACCTCATCGCCTGCGCCGCTCTTAACGCTTACCTCGCCCTTATCATTTATAGCCACCGGAACGCGCAGGGCGACTTTCGCGCTGAGCGGCTTCTTATCATCGACTTTACCGTCATTGCTGATTATCTCGATCGAAGCCTTACGCGCTTCCTCGCTGCCTTTGGCAATATCCATAGGCTTGATGTAAAGGAAATTAGCTTCATATCCGTCGCCGGTCTTAAAACCGAAATTATGCATATCGTATTCAACTGCGCCAACCGCAGGAATGCTGTAGGCGCCGGTCTTTACGTCAAAGCTCATCCTGTCCAAAGCCCTCTTAAGGTCAGTTATATTATTAAACCTCAGCTGCCGGTCGCTGTCTGAGCCTGCCTTTACGATTAGCCCCTGGCCGTCCCTGCTCATGACTATTTCGATCGGAGCCTTGGGGAAGAGCGCTTTGCCCTTTATGCCCGCGGGGAAGACCTCGACTTTTGCGTCAGCGCCGCTCCAGATCAGGCTGTATCCGCCGCGCGGCCGGCCTTTATCATCATCGCTGAACAGGCCCTTGATCAACCTCAACCCGGTCCTCAGAAGGCCCTTGAAATTCCTCTCAATAAGGCGGTCGAAAAATGCCCTGGGGCTGCTCACGCTCACCTGCTCGTATACCGCAAGGCCGTCTACAAAACCGTTCGAAGGAACGAAAGGCATCTGGCCGTCCTTCATCGTAAACGATTCCGCAACCGGCTCGCTGAAATCATCCAGCCCCGGCTGGGCGCCTGCCAGAACATTGAACAAATAATTCCTACCCTCCCTGACCACAACCACCTGACGCCCGAATATATCCGAAGAAACAGCGCCGGCTCTATCCTCGACCGTGGGCTTGCCCTTAAAAGTTCCCCTGACCACTGCCTGGGCCATCTCGGTGAGATTCTTAAACGTGTACAGATTCACATCCTCGCCGGCCGAACGCGTGTAACCCATAACCACATACTTGCCGTTTTCAATAGTATACCTGAGCGAACCGATAAACGCCGGGGCGATGACATCCGTCCCTCTCTTATAAGGCGCCTTGACCTCGAGGTACCCGCTGCCGGGCTTATCGCTGTCAAAGACATGCACGAGGAGATAACGCTCGCTGGAAGGCCCGCCGGGCATGGCAAAATATCCGCTCTTAACCACCCTGGAGGTGGAGGAGAATTTACCTTTGGAGAACTTTCCGGAAACCGGCTTCTTCTTATCAAATGAGCCGTTGAAATAATTAAACATCTCGGGGACAAAATCATTGCGGCCTATGCTTATGAGCCTGCTTGCGAACACCCCGTTTTCATCGCGCCTGCCAAACACATTGGAGGGGATAACCACCCTGTCGCCTTCAACGCTGTAATCGAATGAAGCAAGCTGGGCCGCGCCCCACGGATACTGCTTGACCAGAGAATAGAAATCATCCCCTTGCGAGAAATCTGCGCGCTCAAAAGGAGCGAGCACCTGCACCGTGCCCTTCTGGCCGTTGCCGTCGCGCAAGATGACCACGATCCCCTTCACGTTCCCGCCTTCGTCGCGCAGCTGATAAGCGACGGGTTTTATCCCCGTCGGTTTCAGCCCTGCCTTAACCGGATCAAAACCGCCCTTGCCTAAATTCCTCAGGATAAATTCGAGCCTGCTCAACGCTTTAGGCCCGTCAACCAGATACACCTCCCCGCCAAGGGTAAGAGAAACCTTCTGAATTGTCTTTTCCTTTCCGTCAGAACCAGCGACTTTCTGCTCTACGACGTCAAAGAAATACCGGTCATATATCTTCGGGTATCCTCCGGGCTTAAACTTACCGTCTTTTCCAAGGGCGAAGGAATCGACTTTAGAGGTGAACTCGATCATTCCTCTGACCGCGCCCTTTGTAGTGCCGGGCCTTGTATCCGTAAAAGTGGTCACGACCAGCGAGAAGCGGCCCTTAAGGGGGCCGGGCGCTTCCCATACACGAGTATTTATATTAAAATTCTTTTCTACTTCTTTCCTGACGCTTCTGCCTTGCATCTTTGCGCGGTCCAACGCGCCGGCAGTCGACCATTTGCGGGATCCGGTTTCAGCCACAGAAGGCTTTGCGTCTGCAGAAAGCTTAACCGCTTCGGAAGAAGCTTTTTCTGCTTTCGCTTTAGCTCCAGCGAGATCCCAAGGCCCTCCACCTACAGGAGTATCCCATGGCCCGGGGCCCGGGTCGATATCCCACGGGTTTATCTCTTTCGACTTTCCGCCGCTTATTAACCACCTGACCCGCGGCATCAACTCCCTGCGCTGGCCAACCGTCATATTCAACAGCTCCGTAAGGACTCCTGCCACATCTCCTTCCGGAGCAACTTCGTAACCAAGCGCTGTTTCCGCGACCAGATTACTTCCGCCAAGCTTCTGCTGCAGATACATACCTGCGGGAGTAAGCACATTATCCGTAATTGAGCTCCCCCCGCCCCACTGAAGATCTTGCGGGGTTTCTACCCTGCCGGCGAAGAGTCCCGCGCTGTCGGGATTAAGCGCCTGCCCGTTGTCCTGAACAATGACATACCTGTTGTCGGCGGTAAAGGAATCGTTATTGCGCATGCTCCCGCCCCAGCCGAACTCCACAGCCTCCCCGGCATTCCTTGCCCCGAGTATCTCATCCGCAAGCTCCCGGGTCTTCTGCTCCTGCTTCGCGAAATCAACCGCGCCCTTTGCCGCATCATATGAATCCTCATTCACAAACAGGACCAGCGGGCTGTTCCATCCGGCCCCTTCGGCGCGCGCCTTCCACTCCTTAAGGTCCAGCTCGCCGTCAGAGATAACACCGCCGAGCACGACCGGCACGGGCAGCTTGACTCCGGAAAGGATACTAAGCAAATCTTTTCCGGGTAATCCGGTCTCCACAATTCCGATAGGATGGCCCTGATCAAGCGCGGCCGTATCCATAAACGCCTGCAATATCCCCATATAATATTCGGTTATATCGCCATTGGGCATGCCTGCGGGGTTATTCCTTGCCAACTGCCCGGCATCAAACGCGAAGTTCCAATAAAGGACGCCTTTATGATCCCTAAAAGCTTTGACATAATCGGCATAGCCGGTATAGCGCATGCCGTTCTTTGCCCCCTGCTGCGGGCGAATGACATGGCGCATAAGGTCGAAATTAACGATCACCTTCATCCCGGCCCGGGTCACGGAATCCAGGAACATCCTGTCATTCTCAATATTGCCGCTGGGCGTAAAGAGCATAGTGTTGAATCCTATGGACTTGGCCATCCTCGCATCGCTGATCGAGCTTCCGCGCGCGGCATTGACCGTATAAGTCTCATTGCCAACCATTATTTTCTTGTTCTCCACCCTGACCACAGCAGCCGTCGTTGCGACAGGCGCAGGACGGGCCTGAATTGACTTAAGCCAAGATGCGATCTTCTGCTGATCTATAGTATCCCTGACAGCCTGTGCCGGAGCAGCGGCGCTGATCGGATTAATTTTAATGCCGGTTACGTCTGCAGGAGACCAGCTCGCGTCAAATGGATCCCTCCCCGAAAGAGCAAGGAACGCCCATGCGCTCGATTCAAAAGTATCCCCCTCGATAGGCGTGCTGTAACCAAGCCCGGTCTCGCCGCGCAACGCAGCAGCAGGCATGCCGGCGCCCAGGTCCGTCACATTGACGGCCTTCTTAAGCTCTGCGCGCAGCATCTTTGCAAGATTCTTATACTTAATGGCCTTATCCTTGCGGCCGTTCAACTCATATTCTCCGGCCATGCGCTCGCAGGCGAGGATAAACCGCGCGGTCTGAGTCCAGGAAACATTGGCTTTTCTTCCTTTGATCTCCTTAGCGTGCTGGCGGGCGATCCAATCAATGCCTGTTGCAGAAGCATAATTTCCGCCCCTTAAATACCTGACCCCCTCGGCAAGAAAGTTCTTCGCGACATAATCAAGAATATCCTGGCTGAAAAACATTGCATCGCGCGGGCCGAGGGCTGACGCGGCCAAAGACATGACATCCGCAGGAGTACGCGCATAAGGCCCGTCTACGACCCGGCCGTTATCCCCGGAAAGCTTGATCGGAGCCCCGTATACGCCCCAGATAAAACGGTTCTCCGCGTCATTATAAGCGCGTTTGTTCAGCCACTTTAAAATATTCTCATTGGCCTTGCTATATGCAGAGATGCGCTCAAGCGTAAGCTCGCCGGCGGACCTATTCCCGGCAGCCGATTGCAGCATGCGCAGGAACCCATAAGCCTCCATAACATCCTTCGCAGGATAGGTATCATAATAGGACGGATTGTTATCGTTTCCGCCGACCCTGTTCCTCTGTCCGGCTTCTTCGCCCGGCCCGCCGCGGATACCACCGAAATCAAGGTCGCCGCTATTAATATTCTGCAGCCCGACGATAAAATTAGCTATCCTGACCGCTTCGTTCAAATAAGGCGTCTCTCCGGTAAGCCTATACATATGCACGAAGGCAACGCCGAGCATGGCGTTGGCTCCGGCAGCAACCGACTTATCGATCATTGCGCCCTCGCCCAACGAAGAAGGATGGACCGCGTTCACATATCCTCCCAACCTCTGCAGCTTGTCCTTGTTTTCCATATAATGATTAAGGATAAGCTTTGCCTGTTGCAGCATCTCGGGCTTATTGCGGCTCATGGACATGAAAGCGATTGCCCCGAGGGCCGCGTCAGTTGTAAGGGATGCTTTCTTACCGGAAGAAACATCGCTATTATAAGGAAGGATTTCGGTGTTATTGAGCAGCCATTGAGCAAAGGCTATGCCCTGCTGCGCTGCCGGCTGATTGGTGAAATTACTTTGGGTTGTAGAGGAGAGATCTTGAACCTTGGCCTGCGCGGCAGGGACATTAGTTACAACGGGAGCCGGTTTTTTCGCAGGTACAACAGCCTCAGGTTCCGGCTCAATACCGGGCTTGGATAATTCCACCGGCGCGCTGACAGCAACAACCGGCGCCTTAAGAAGATCGGCAACAGGAACCGGCCTTACTACTTCACCCTGCTCCATATCCGCCAAGGTCATCGGGCCCGCAGTCTGGACTATAGGAGCAGGCCTGCTTAACAAACCCACCGACTCAGCCGCCTGAGAAGTGAATACGGCGGCCATATTCAATCCGATAAGAACAGCAAGCACCAGATCCTTTACGATCTTGCTCAACTCGGAATTGGAGAAGCCCAGAACGACCCTTACACCCTGCCACAATTTAGACGGGGCAAAACCGCGCGGCATCTGGCGAAGCTGCGCTATAAAGAGTTTCCTGGCGATCCTCGCTGCGGCTGCATTCTTCGCCTCCTCAGCACGCAATAAATCTTCAATGGCCCTTGCCTCGGCAGCGCGCTTGGCAAAGACCGCCCTTATCGCAGTTGCCACATTGGCCATCGCTGCCTTCTTGGCCACTCCGCTCATCGCGCGAGCCACCTCGGCCATCGCCTCTTTCTTTTCGGCAGCAGCCTTCTCGGCTGCGGCCTGCGCAGATACAGCGGGCTTGGCGGAGATGACCACAAAAGACTTAAATGGCTGCGACCAGGTATCTAATTCTCCGTCGCGGCCATACGGGCTTAAAACGGGTCCGGATGGGCCTTTTTCATATCTAAAGTAAGGAAGATCGACCGAGGCGCCAGACGCTAATACGCCTTTATTCCCCAGAAGAAGAATTGAACCCTTGAAGCAGCCCGGCGCTCCGCGAAGCCATATAGAAGCTTCCTCGCCTTTCTCTTTCCTGACCGTCCAGAACCAGCTGGGATAATCAGGGTTCATCAAATGTACGATATCGCCAACGGACAACTCCGCCAGGTCTACCCTTGTTTGAGGATTAATGCCTGTAATGTCATAAGCAGGCAGCGGGATCTCATTGCCGGCGCCGCTCCATTTGGGGCCGTATTTCTTCTGGTATTCCCTGAGGGCCTTGTCCGCCAGGCGCCCTTCCCTTGCCGACCAGGCGATCATAACCCCTAAGAAAGCGAACGCAAAAATTCCCAGCCCTGCCACCAGATAAAGCGCCACAGGAGCATCCTGCGCAACAGCAATGATATCTTTAAATGAAGCCGCTTGAACGATGGAATTCATGGCCCAGATTAATCCGCCGGTTGCTAAAACCGCCGAGCTTACGAAAGCTGCCGCCCTGGCAAATATACTCCTGGTAACTGGCTTGGGCGCAACCGGCTTCTCTGCGGCAGGCTTGGCTTCCACTGCGCCGCCTGCAACTGCACCGGTTGTATAGGCCGCCTGACTTGCGCCTGTGCCGATGATCACCGCGCCTTGCGAAGCCGCGGTCTCGCTCTTGGTGCTTTCCTTAAAAGATGCCCCGGACATAGGCGCCTCTTTTTTCGCAGAAGGACTACTGCTGGCGCCCACAGCCACGGCAATGCGCGGCGGCAGCACGTAAAGCTCGAATTTCGCCAGAAGCGCTTCAATGCTGCTGCGGGTATGATCCTCCAGGAAAGAAAGCTGGCCAGCCGCCTCATCTTCCTCAATGGCATCCTTCAGGGCCTTTGCGATCTTTTCCCTTAGCCCGGCTTCGAAAATATTGTTATCATGGACGAATGCGTGGGATATATTCTCAAGCGAACTGACAGCGTGGCCGAAGGTAGCAGGGTCCTTGCGCTTGATCACCGCTATGATCTCATTGATACGATTAAGGACTATTATCTGGCTCGCCGCCCCTCTCATCATAAACATGCCCAGCACCCTCTCGGCATTCTGCCTGACCTTGCCGTTAGAATGCTGGAGCAGCTCAACCAGATTCCTAGACTGAACATCCTTCTCTGCCTCTGTATAAGTTCCGGCTTTGGCAGTAAGGACCACTTCAGCCGCGGATACTCTATTCATCGCATACGCGGTCAGGATCCTCTCGGCATCCTTTTTAATCGCGCTATCGGGATGCTGGAGGAGCTCAGTCAGATATCCGATATATCTTGTCTTCTCCTGCTCGCCAAAAGCAGGCGCTGTGTTATCAGATTTAGCTGCGGCGGCGGGATTGAGGACCACGGTGTCGATCCTGGCCATCGTAGCCTTGATAATATCTACCGGCCGGCCCATGATCGAAGGCGCTGCCTGCTGGCTGGCCCCGGCGCTGGCACCCACTACCGTTCCTATGCGGGCAGGGACCTTTAGCCTGCTTAACCCCTCGTTGGCCTCAAAGAAACTGTCGGCTAACGGGCTTTCTCTGCCCTTAAGATCCAATCCCCCCATAAGTGAAATAAGGAGCATGTATTCATGGATAAGCACTTCCCTAAGCTTCTCGGCCCCCAGGTCGTCGCGGACCAGGATGAAATATTCTAAAGTTCCATCCTCTTTTTTCTCCTCGATTATAAGGGCGTTTACCGGCTCCTCAACTCCGCTTGCCTTTTTCACTGTTATCGGCTTTGGCTTCTCGTCCGCATTCATGATCGCGCCTTTAGAGAGCCTTACCTCCACAGGAGCGATATCGGTCTCGCCAAAAACCATCTTCCCGCCTGTTACCTTATATATGCCCTCGCCTCCGGGGCCCTTGCGCGGGCCAAAATCCTTTTCCTCCAGGAAGCGGGAATTATTAGCACTATTAAGGTCGATCTTCTGCCCGATGATCTCTACGCCGTCAGAACTTCCCACAACATCAGCTATCCGTCCTGCGCCAATAGGCGAAACCGCCGGGATCCTGACTAACGCAGGCGCTTCGCCTGCAGTCCCAGACTGATTGATGCCAGTGGTATATGCCATCTGGCTGGGGCCGGTGCTGATTACCTTCACGCCTGCGGGAGTGGTAACACTCTGGGTTTCGGTCTCAGCAACCCTGACCTCAACCGGCCCTTCATTAACAATATTAACGGGTATTTTACTCAGGATCGGGCCCGTGAAAACAGGCGGGGCTATAACAGGCGCGGCCACACCCTCATTCAAACGGGCAAGGCGGTTATTCAGCCTGTTTCTTTCAACCACTGCATTAGCTATGCGGCTCTTATTAGCGCCCTTACTCCTTAAACCCTCTATCTGCCTGTTGAGATTAACGATCTTCTTTTCTAACTGTGAACGCTCCCTCATCTCCTTAAGAACGCCCGGAACAACTCTCGGCGCCTGAACTTCCACAGGAGCCGGCTGTTCGTTAAGTTTCTCAAGCGCCTCGGCTGCAAGTTTCTGCTGGGCATCTGAAAGCACCGCGACAGCTGCTTCTTCAACATCCTGCCCCTTCCCGCCCTTAACGACGTCGAGCAGCGCATACAGCTTGCCGATCTCTCCATTAAGCCGCCTGATCTCCTTCTTGTTATTGGTGTTCTTACGCTGGAGGCGCAGCTCTTGGAGCTTTGCCAAAAATACGTCCGCCGGTTGCGCTTGCGCTTCAACTGCGGAAACCTGCTGGTTCAATTTTCCGACAGCCTCGACCGCACGATCCAATTTTTTCTGAGCTTCCTCTTTAGCCGCCTCCTTGCGCACTTGAGCTTCAGCCTTTGCAAACAAATCTATTACCTGCCGGATTTCACCTTTCTGCTCTAAAGCAAGGCTGCGGGAAACATGCTGGCCGATTGCGTCCGCGAACCCGCCGCGCGCCTGCCTTATAACCCTATCCTGCTCCCATAAACTAAACTTATCTTTTTTAAGCTTGACCAGCTCTTCCTCCGGCCTGGCCAATCCACCCTTGATAGAATCAGCGATGTCCTTGATCTGGCCTTCAGGCAAATTCTCAGGAATAGCCAGCCGCTCCTCATCAGGAATTAAAGCGGCTTTCATTTTCTGCTTTTCAAGATCCTTCTTCAGCCCCGCCAGCGAATCCTCAAATCCAGCAATAACCAGATGCTCTTCGACTCCGTAAGGAACGACCTGCGCCCTGCCAAATCCTCTGGTCATAAGAAAAGCTAGGTCTGCTTCAACATCTTTTAAAGCTCCGAGTTCTTTTCCGGCTATCACCGCTTTCGCCGTCTCATAAACCTCGCCCCTTAAGCCTTCTATCTTCTTGGCGGCGATCAGGCCCAGGCTATTGCCGGCGGCAAACTCTGCAAGCTCATCAACGGTGAGCTTGTCCAGCGACCTTTCCAACTTGTCTTTGTCAGCGGCGTAATACTCAAGGGTATTCTTAAAGTTGCCCAGCTGGGCTGATTCATCAACAGTCAGCGGCCGGGAGGCAAATAGCGGAAGCAAAGTATTAAGCTCAACCTTGGCTTTCTCATCCTTGTTGATGCGCTCAAGCATCTTCTTGACATCCGCGGCCCTGAGCTGGTTATTATTGCGCCACCAATTCATAGCACCAAGCATACCTTTATTCCAGAGAACACGGCCTGAGTTTAAGGCTATGCCTACCCGGGAACCGCTCTGGCGGGCGCTGTTAAGGCCAAGCTCCGCCCTCTGGATGCTGAGCCTACGCGCTTCATCGCGCTCTAAGTATCCGCGCTGAATATTTATCCTATTATTGATAACTGCGGCTGCATGTTTAGGAAGGCGGCTGGCAAGCATTTGGGCTGCCGCAAAAGGTTTGGCCTGGGAAGAATATGCGGATTTGAATTCATCTACGGTATATTTGCCCCCAATGCTGCGGACATCCCTGCCGAAACGGATAAAGCTGCTTAAGGTGCGGGTTTCATCCGCGGGGCTGATCACGCCTGAATTATGCAAGGCCATGACCCCGACAAACGCTACATCATGTATATCTGAATCCTGAATATTTATACCATCAAACTCTGCCGGAGACAGTTGATCTGCCGGATTAAAACTAAGCCTCTGTAAACCGGCCCTGAAAGCATCCTGCTGCTGGGTGTTTGCGGTCACGATAGAAAGCGCGTTCTGCGCTGCCGCCCTGCCATTTGCGTTCAAAGATCCGTCAGGCCTAGAATAATCGCCTTCGCTCAATCTCCCGAGAAAAACTGCCGCACGGCTTCCTTGTGTTACATCTATTTTGTTTTCCTTCATCCTTGTTTCCAGCTCGGCGACTGTTAACGGAGGCGCCTTGTTTCCCCCCTGCCTTGAAACAAACTCCTCGGCCATCTTTGCGGAGCGCTGAGCAGCGGAAACCGTACCCTCAGCGCGCATATCGCTGCGCATTATCTGATCCGAAAAACCTCCCAAAGCCCTTGCGACTCCGGCTATATCAGTTGCATCGGAAAGCGAAAATTCCCTGCCGGAAGCGCTGCCCTTTCCGGAGGCGCTCGTCAAAGATTCATATTGCTTATTATTCAGCACCTGATCCGCCGCCTTGATAAGCTGTTCAGCGACCAAGATGCTCCGGGCTGTAACAACATTAGGATTCTTGGCCACATCGCTGAATAGATCCTTAGACTGCCTGGCTATAGATTGAGTTACGCTCTTAAGGCGCTCCTGCCCGGTCATAGTATCTGGGGCTATCTCAAGGCTTCTCTCTGACACATGCCCAATCGCCTTCTGAAGCTTTTCCTCCCAGAACGCCGTCTCCTTTTCGGAACCAGCCCTGAGGATCGCCTGCTTGATAGGCTCGACCATCTGGCGAGAATAGCCAGCCTCGCGGCCCTGGCTAAGTAACGCCTCTGAATTCTGCGCCATCTCGATATAATTGGCGTTAATAAGAAGTTCCCTGGCTGCCGCCCCGTCGAGTTTTTTCTCAAGCACTTTCTCAACACCCTTTTCTATTGCGGCCAGGCGGCTAGCCTTACCGGGGCCCTTTGCCTCAAGCCCGGTCCTCATCTCCTCTGTGACATTCCTCAGGAACGATTCCTTTTCAGCAAAGACGGTCCTCGTTCCGGTCGGCGCGTTTCCTCTGTTATTCCTATATATGGCCTGGTGCAACGCCGAGCTTCCCGCCCTCTCGCCGTTGGCTACGATCAGGTCCCTGCCGATGACCTTTTCGCCTGCTTTACTATCGCTGAAGCTATAACCCGTAGCCAGCCTTTCGCTGCCAAGCACTATCTTGCCGGCATAGTCTTTCCCGCAGTATAGGTCCGATATAGCTTCAGCCTTTGTGTTAGCGTCAACATAGACCAGCTGCTCATTTATTTGCTTTGATATATGATCCTGGCTGTAACCTTTGTCTTTGAGCATCTTTTCGAGCTTCACTTTTATCGCATCCCTTAGACCTTCCATAAGAGCCGGATCCTCAAAGGCTATTATAAGCTTGCCGTTGCCGGCCCTGACCAACGTGCCGTCTTTGCCGAGTTCGATGCCGCTGACTGCCGCCTCTGTTATCTCTTTGATGCGATCCTTGCCGCCGGAAAATTTTACCGCCGCGTCAAACAGAGTTTCGCTGACGATCTCCATGCTCCTGCCCCAATGCATCCTACTCATCACCTGTATGCCCTCGGGAGTACCGGTAAAGCCGAGCACCGAGGTCGCCGGATTAAAACGTAAAGTTTCGGAAAGCGCAGCCTGGTTCAAGGTCTTGGTAATATACTGTTTGCCGATATCCAAACCATGCTGGCGCGCTAGGAAAGCGATATAGGCAGGATCGCTTATGACCCTGTCCGGCTGATTAACGCCTCCGGCCATGGGGATTATCCTTGTAGTCTTGCCTTCGGTAAAAAGGTTATAATCTGTGCCGAGCGTATTGGTCTTTGCTTCAAGGTAAGCCCGAACCAGATTCTCACTAAGTCCTTCTGCTTTAAGCGCATCGCGCGCTTTTTCACTTAACCCCATCTCTTTAGTCAGCTTATTGCGGGTAAAAAGCATCTCTTCTGAATCCTTAACCAGTTTCGAGTCCATGTTATTGACTTCTTTTATATTCTTATCGACCCACTTGGCGACTCTTTCCATAGCCCCGCTAAGTTCGGAGTTGGACATGCCAAGTGCTTCGGAAACAAAGATCTTCCCACCGCCGACGATATAGCTGCTGCGGTCAGACATGGGGATATGGACCTCGTCGATCCTGACATTGTTCTGGTTCAACAGGCTGCTTATAAGTTTGGCATCTGCGGTATTCCTTAGATGTCCGAAGGTGGCATGATCCATGACCACGATCTTGCCGGGCGCACCTAACGCTTCTCCTAAGCTAAAATTATTGACACCCTCATGCAGAGTCATCCCGAAATCCTTGAGCATCTCGGTGACCGAGGCATCGCTCATCATCTTGGAGACCTCTCCGGGCCTGACTACCAGAAGCTGATTCGGCTCCATCCCCTTCTCCGCGGCCATCGCCCGCACGATCATCTCCATCTGGGCTCCGCCGGTTTTTCCGCCACCAGCCTTGAGGCCCACGCTCTTGTCACCCAAAAACGAAAGCACCATCCTTGTCTGCTCCGAAGCCTTGTCTGCATTAAAGCCGGGCCTGCCCTTGCCATTATAATAATCTTTACTTGCCTCAAGAGCATCCTTTAAACTGAATGCCACCCTATCAATGTACTCCCCGTAGTTCTTGCTGATGAAATCGCGGGCCGCATCAAAATCACGTTCCTTACCACGAAACTCAACTACCTTCTTTGTAAGGGGCTCGGAATTATACTTGTTGGCGAAATCTACCAGGAACTTAGCAGATTCGGCATCCTTACTGGCTGGATTCTTTACTTCATATCTATCTTTGGAAAATTTAAAACTACCGCCCTCGCTGACATCCAATACCATCCGGTTTCCTGCATCAATACTGACCTGGGATTTTAACTCTTTGGTCAAAGCTTCAAACCCGGCATTATTAATACGGTTCTTCAGGTAATTCACCACGCTCTTATCAGTATTGACCACCTCGATTCCGACATCTCCCTTTTTTACAATGGCCCTGCCCTCTTTACCGGTGACGCTACCAAATATAGGCTTAAGTTCCGCTGCGCTCATCTCTCTGAAACAAGATATCAGCTCATTGACCCTTACGCCTTCATTTCTTATGAATACTGATTTACCATTCCCTAACCGGAACTCGATAGCCTCTGCATCCATTTTACTGTCCGACATAAATCCGCGCATCTCGGAAATATCGCGGGTATCCAAGAAGCGCTCTCTTGCGCCTTGCGCGTCGCGGCTGGTCAACAGCCCGCCTTGAGGGTTGGCCTCGAACTCTCTCTGTAAAAGGAACCTCTCGCTTTCAAGTATCTTGCGCTGGCTGCTATCGCTTGCCCCTTCGATCTTCTCTTTATACTCCCTGTCCAAACGCTCCACCCCGGCTTTTTTCATTGCAGAAATCAAGGGTTCGCGCTCCGCCTCATTCCTGCCCCTGAGGAAGCTTCCGTAATAATCCCTCTGCGCATCATAGAATTTCATATCCAGCGCCACCGAAGAGGTAAAGTTCTCTGCGCTGTACTGCTTACCTACTGACCGGACCGTCTCTAGCCTGGCTTTCCGCTCCTCAGGCGTAGAAAGACGCCCCTTCTCCGCAATGGCATTTGCAGCCTTAGCTATTTCATTATTAAATAGATGCTCGGCTGCTACACGGTGATTATCCCCGACCTTGTTATCGCCGAGTGCCCTGGCCAAATTCCAGGCAATAATTTCCTTTCTGTCAGCAGATTTAGCCAGATTGTAAGCCTGCGAGCTCTCCTTGACGCTAGCCAGGTACCGGGAAACCACATCTGAAACGCCCTTGGCGGCGGATTTGCGTGAGACAGAAGAGACATTATCCAAAACCCTGTCCACCCGCCTGTCATATGTAACCGTTCCGGCGCCGGATTTTCCCCCTAACAACATATCCCGGACGCCCTGGGTATTGGACCTGTCCCGAAGTATGAGCTCCGCAGCTGCGCGGTGGTTATCGCCGACCTTGGCATCGCCCATCCCTCTTGCAAAAGACGAAGCAATAGCCTCCTTTTGGCTGGCGCGGTAAGGATCTACGGCATCAACTTTATTCTTCGCGTTACGATACGCTTCGCTCTTAATAGTACTCCTAATATCGCTAAGGGCAACCGGCCTGTGGACCTCATAAGTTCCATCCGCTACCCTTCGATACTCGCTGCCCTTGATCCCGTTATTCTGAGATTCAAGTTTGGCTTTCTCTTCGGTCAAGCCGCTTTTTACAACGATCCTGCCTTCCAATAAAGCCTTATCGCCCGTCAAAATCTTAATGGCTTTATTCCTGTCGCCGGCTACTACTGCCTCGGCAGCCATCCTGTGCTTGTCAGACGTTTTTGTATACAAGCCTTCCATTCTGGCCAAATTGTCGGCTACAATACCGACGTTGAGCTTTCCGGACTGCATATCCCTGATGGCAACTTCGTAGCTAAGATTGGCCATCTGTTTAGTATCAAGCAACACGTCCACCCTGGCTTTTTTGCCGCCAATAGCAAGTTCAACATTCTTTAGCCTTACTCCGGACCCCTCCGGGGTCCCGCCGTTGCGGAAAGCCTCGATCAGTGAATCCGGGGACCTGCCCGTTGTCTGTCTCAAATGCTCCACGTAGGCGCTGGCAGCTTTTCCCCTCAACATGGCATCCGATACCTTTGCTATATTCTTACCCACTCCGCCTTCACTCATCATCTTGCTGGCCATGGCCATGGCGCCTTTGGCAGGAGCCGCGTCAGTAGCGCCTGCGCCCCCTGCCAATCCCGCTTCCATGATCTTCCTTATATCAGTATTAGTCAATCTGTCAGCCTCATTGGCCGACCTTCTGGTCTCAGCGAATATATTCCTTTTCCCTCTTATTCCGCCGAATGTATAAGCATTCTCTGCAACAGGATTCTTCACCGGCCTGCGGGACTCTGGGGTAAGGGCGTAACTCTTATTGCCCAGCTCGACCTGATGAGCGGCCTGGACCGCCGTTTCTATAACAGGGCTTGTCCTACCTATTACCTTTCTGATGTTATCCGAAATGTGCTCCGGAGCGACTGAAACCCGCCCGTCGGGCCCCCTCTTAAGCGAACCGATAACGGAATCGGAAACCGCTCTGCCCGGCTGGCCTGCCTGAGTAAGATTATTCATGCTCCTCTGCCACCCCGGCCTGTTCCCGGCAAGAGCGGCTGTGCGCGCGTTTTCAATATGCCCGATCGCATTACGCACCTCTGCATACTGGCTGCCCCGGATAGCATTGCTCCTTCCGGCCATAACGGCACCTATCGTGGCGTTATCCACTCCGGCTTCAACCATAACGGCTCTCTTTAAAGAATCGTGCGCCGTGTTTATAGCATTCACTGCCGTTGGCACGCTTCCCTGGTGCTGTTCAAGCGCGCGCCCAAGCCCTTCATTCTCTGCCGTGCGCAAGAATGTCCGCGCCTCCTGGCTGCGCTCCGGAACAAAAATACGCCTGACAGCTGCCCAAGTGCCTCTTTGCTGCGGAAGATCGCGATCCATGATCGCGGCGACCCTGGCCTCCGCGGTCTCCCTTAATGCCTGCCTATGCTCCTTCAAGCCGCCTCTAATTGCCATTAGTATCGCGATCGGATTATCCTTGCCAAGCGCCATACCGGCTGCCACAGGAGCAACAGTACCAACCCATCCCTGCTTAAAGCTTTGTTTAGCGCCTTCCCCGAAAGCACTTAGCGCGCTTGTGCCTGCCTGTCGGGCCTTCATCGCGTTCCCGCCCCCGGCGATGAGCGAGCTGGCCACCATAAAACCAACTGTCGACTGGCCCACACCCAAAACCTTGGCAATAAGCTCTTCTTTTGCTTCGGTAGTCTTTCCGGATGCATAATAATTATTCAAAGTATCCATAAGGCCGGCGCCTTCGTCGCTAAATCCCTTTAAGTAACCCATCTTATAAGACCAATCCATGCCGCTTTTTATGGCTTGTATTGACCGGGTCCCAAGTTGCTGGCCTCTAATAGTAAGACTGGATAATCCGCCCACCACCCCATCAGTTACCCCACCCAGCATCATCAGATCCGCTACGGTATTACCGATGGAAGCCAGCGTACCCAGCGCCGCTCCGGCCGCGCCCCAGCCGTATCTTCCGGATGCCAGATCCTGCGCTGTGGCCTTGTTTGTCTCTGCTATCAGCCCGCCGACTGAATCGCGGCCTACAAACTTTTCTAACCCGGATGCATTAAGTTTATCTTTAATCTTCTCCTCAAGCCTGTTCGTACTTTCCTCCGTTACCCCTAACCAGAAATCCAAACTCCCCAGGCTGGTGAACGCCCTGACTATCCTGGACTGCCCGTAACCGCTGAACTCCTTGTCTCCGGTGGCCCAACCCTGGAAATTATTCGCTAAGCCTCCCAGTATATCGAAAAAGACGACCTTGCCAAACTCAGGGACTTTGCCGATCAATTTAGTCACCCCTGCGAGCGTCCCTGCCGCCGTATCCGCTGTCACGCTATTCCCTGAGGCCCACAGGTCGCTGAATTTAACCCCGGAGTTTGCCAGCTCTATCCCCGCCTGGCGCTGCATCTCAATAGCGAATTTGGTATCCTTGTTAACCAGCCCCCACGCCTTCTCGGTACTCCTTGTTGCGGCATCGGAGAGATTATAGGCAACCTCTGTAACAGCCGTGACATCCGGAATGGCCACAAGGGATTTCTGCGGAGCGGGTTTCCCGCTTAATTCGCTTGCAATCCTATTGAGCTTATTAAAATCTTTCAGGTCTTCGGGGTTGAACGGCAACCTTGCCGAAGCCCTTGCCGCTTCCGCTGAGACAGCGCGCCGCTCGTCTTGCACCGGAACTAAACCCTGCCTGCCGCTCTTATAGATGTACTTCTGGCCGGTTTGGTCATCATAAAAAACCGTCTCCGGAGAGAAATATATCTTGCCGTCAATTATCCGCGCCCTATGGAACTCTTCAGCACTGGAGAATGTCGTTCCCTGGGAAAGTCCAAGCTGGTCCGATTTTGTTTGTGTCAATGCTATAGGGACAACCCCATTATCTGACCACTGCCCGCGTTCCATCGGCCTTATCGCGTCTCCGGCGTATTCGAATCTTCCCTTCTCAAGACGGGCCTCAGCGTAAGGATTATCCTGCTTGGCCTGCGACCACGTTATGCCGCCTTTTCCGTCCGGAGAAAAAACTGGCACTACTTTCTCGCCGTTAAACATATTGAAAACCAGCGGGTTGGCTTCGCTGACGCTGCCTCCCAAAGTATATTTCGTGTTAGAGGCCCAGATGTTATGTCCTGCCACCCCTGCAAGCGAACCATCCCTCTCTATATTGAGGCTCAGCTCCGTCGCCTCCCCGCCCTTGGTGCCTGTGGCCACTGAAAAACGGCTGGCGCCGTTATTTTTAGCGAAGGCATCCGAACTTACCGCGTCTAGAATAAACTCCCTCGCCACCGAAGCCCCGCCTGCGCCTCCCCCGGCAAACTTCGTGGCTCTGAATTTAGGGTCATTGTGGATAAGGAATTGGTTATTAAGCTCTGTATCGAAATCTGCCATCTTTATCTGTCTGGCCCTAGTATCAAAGGAGAGCCTGTTTCCGGCCGCAAAAGCGCTCTTGCTGGTCCAAACGGTATTGCCTTTATCATCTTCCTGATACAAATTGCTGCGCAGACCGGCAATCTTCTTTGCCCCCGCAGGCCCCTTCCAGTCCATATCATCAACCTGATTATTGCCGTAATAGGCAAGCTGCCTTGTCCCGGCCCGGAACATGAGCTCGTCATTGCGCAGAAGCCCTTCTTTCGTCTTTGTCACCGCCGTGCTATTCTTGGCAAGAGAATCGATCGTCAAGCCCCAATAGGATATTTCGGGGCTATAAGTTCCATCTCTCTCGTTCTTCTTGAGGCCGACGCCTATATTCCATGCATATTGCTTTCCCCTGGCCGGATCGGTCCAGTGGCCCGGGAGTATAAGCTCATTCTTTTTAAAGACCTCGACGCCGTACCTGATATCCCCGAGCTTTATCCTGGCGCCGGGATCAAAATTAACATCCTGAAGGCTTACCTCGCCCCTCTTTCCTTGGGCCATATCCCCGGCTTTAATATTCAGGCCGTACTCAAGACTACGCTTCTTTTCATAGCTGGTGTCCTTCGCCGAAAGCGAGCCCACCCCGCGGTTATCAGTGGTACCGAGAACATAATAGGACCGGGTCAAATAATAGGGGGAGGAAGCGCCGGTTTCAGATGAAACCTGCTCCTGAGGCCTTGCGGCCGGATATACGCTAAGCGCTTCACCTTTACCTGTGATCCTGAGGCTCTGATTAGTCCATCCGCCCTCAACAGGAGAAGCAACCCTGGCTCCGGTGATATCCATGTTTCTATTAGAAGAGCCCGTCTCGGTAGCCAGCTGGCCATTGGCCTTCCATCCCAAAGTTCCGGGATTATAGGCATCAGTGCGGGTCTTGGGATCAAAGAAAGTGTCGCCTTCCAGATCGAAAGAGGTTCTATATTTTACATTGGGATAGCCGGAAGCAACCCATTCGCCGGAACCCTTAACCCCTTCCTCCCTGAAATGGGTATTGGCGGAGGCCACTCCGGCATCAGTAAGCATAAGCGCCATATTCTTATTATTAAAGAATCCTAACCCTGCCCTGCCTTTTTCGCCTGAGCTCGGCTGCTGGTTAAATTGTAAACCATGCTTGCTGGCATCTTTAGGAGTTACTGTCCAAGAGGCCTTGCTCAGCCATTGCTCTCTGCTGAGCAACGGCTCTACTGCTCCGCCCGCCCTGTGCTCGATGTAATCATAATGATCCAGATAAGCCTCATAGGTATTCTCCACGGGGATCATCCCGGAACCTGTCCGGACCTTCTCCTCTTTCCCATCAAAAAAGAAAGAAGTTGCATAGGAGGGTGTCCTCGTCGGAACCTCAAGGCCCCGGATCTCTGTGACCTTGGCATTATATTCCCAGGTGCCTTTATCCCCGCTCTTTTTATAAACCATTCCGGTCTTATAGGCAGGCCCCTGAGATTCGCGCGTGTCAACGGTCTTGCCATCCTTGATCAGAACACTTGTCTGCTGGACCTTTCTAAAATAGTTGTCCTTGATTGCGGTGCCGTTGACCGTGCCTTCATAATTATGGTCAACGATGAATCCACCATTGGCAGGCGTTGCAATTATATTTGAAACGTACTCGCCGCTGCTTATCGCTGCGCGCGGCGTCATGGTACCGCCGGGAGCTGTAAAGCTTGAACCCGGAACATCCATCAGGTTGCTCAATTTGGCGACCTTGCCGGTGTTCGGATCCAACTGCACCAGAACAGCTACGTCCCCCGCAACCGGCATGAAGCCCGCCTTATCCATGCCCTGCTCCAGTTGCTCTTTGGTGTACGAGGCCAGCCTGGAATTAAATGTTCCTTTGCCGTATGCAAGCTGATCCTTGCCAATGACCACTGGAGCCGCAGGCGCTGGATTACGAGAAACGCTTTGATAGTTATCAATGATGATTCCGGGTTCATGAGTACCGATTGCTTTTTGGTCCACGGACAGCGGAAGCAGATTGTCTTTTTTGGTAGCCATCACTAAAGTCTCAACACCGTTCAGGGTTTTCTCAACCCTCAGCTCCGCGGGGACCCGCTCCGGCATTGACATGAAATTCGGAAGAATGCCGTAAAGTCCGGGCATAAATTGTGAGCCGTCGAAATCAGAGTTAAACCACAGCTGATTCTTCTCGTTGGTTTTTTGGGCGATCAGATTATTATCCAGCTGCCACGGCGCCTTGCCCGAACCGGCTGTCCCTTTATAACCATCGTCTTTCTGATGGTATGCCATCCCCATTACGAGATTTCCTTCCGCCGATCCGCCCTGTTTTTCCCTTTCTATAGGGGCCATATACCTGGCCTTAGATTCCCAAACCTGCGCTCCATCCGCGGTACCGAGGTTATTCTTGTAAACCTCCAGTTTGCCTGCCGCGTTGTAATCGGAAACGATGTTAGTGGTATAGCCATATCTTCCCGCCACCACTCCGCCGATCCCCGTGCCTTCGGCGACGCTCAAATTTGTTCCGGCCGAGCCTGCCAAAGATCTTAAGGCAATAGTTTCTCCCTGTCCGTTTTTAAACAGCAGAGGAAGGGTCCCGGCGTCCAGATTAACCGAGCCTGTTGCCGCGGGGCTGGCGTGCATCCAAAAGGAGTTATCCGGCAATGCAACCCGCGGCTCCTGAGAAAGATTTGAAGGAATGCCGTCCTGGCGATTCATGCCGGGAATATTGATCTTGTAGCTATCCAAGGCCGCATCCGGAACCTTGAATCCGCCGTTAAGGTCAACGCCTAAGACTGTTACATTCGTCTTGGATTCTTTGTCATATTTCTCCACAAAGCTGGTTGCATGCCATACGTCCGGAGTGGCGTAAGACGCAGCCTGAAGCTTGTTGACGCTTGCAGCGCCATCAAACTCCCAACCGCCTGACTTAAGATCCCATCTGTCACGAACTTTAAGTTCGCCCTTGACATGCGCCAGGGTAGTATTATCAAACCCTTCCTTCTTCGTATACTGCTGATCTCCTGCCCAGACCGAACGGGACAGTCCTATGATACCGGTAGGATTCTTCTTGGTAGCCAAACCAAAGTGCACCCCTTCGCCGTAGAACTCGCGGCCCTTAACCATAGAAAAACCCTGCTCGTCGCCAATGGGCATATTTCTATGATCGCCGAACCTGGCTACTGCTCCCGGGCCGAAACTATTATCATTTAAATTGCCTCTGTATTCAAAGGCATCACCGGAGCGGGAAGGCTTGCGTATCGGCCCGGCTAAATTCAATTCGATCCGGCCAACCAGGCGCCCGACCTCTTTATTATCTGTATCATAAAGCAGGTAGCTTGCGTCGGAGAATGCCTTTCCTCCTCCTGCGGCCTTATCGCCCGATTGGTATCCGGGCAGCCTCTGCAGATAACCGCCCGTTGAGGATCCCGCCAAAGTGTTATGGGAATCGGATATAGAAAGTTTCTCGGTATCGCCTCTCGAAATTAACGCATCAAGCTTGGCCGCATTATTCTGCTTTCCTTTTTCATCTTTGTAACTTACGGACCCTGAACCCGAAGAAGTTATTTCGAAGGGCGCCATGATTACGGGGGATTCATGGCCATTCACATACCATTGCTTGAATTCGCCTTTTACGCGAGCCTGAGCGTCCTTGGCCCCTGATCCTGCTTCAGCAGGAATAGTGGTTTGCCCGTCAATTAAGAATGTATCCTTGCTAAGGACGCGACGATCTTCTGATTCTAGCGTTTTTTTGCCATCCGAGCCGACCTCGTAAACCTCGCGTTTCCAATCTCCGGTAGGAGTAGAATTCTTCAGCCTCTGATTAAGCATGCTCCCGCCGAGACCCTCGGCATAACCCTGCGCGTGATCAATCTCCACGTGGTCTGCAGTACGTCTTTCTTTCGTCATGGCTACATTGTTCGAATTTAAATCATAAACCATGATTTCTTTTGTGGCTACGCCGCCGGCTTGTATGGTTTCGTCATCCTTAGCTCCGGTACTCGTCTCAGTTGTAAGCTTCGCATCTTCTCCTTTTACTGTAAGAGTCGATTTAGTTTCTCTCCCGGATTTATCTTGTGCAGATGAAACTACCGTAAATACGCCATTTTTACAAGTCAATTCCACGTCACCCTTCATAACAACTGTTTTCTTTTTACTATCTATTATGCTCGTACTCTCATCCGGAGCCTGCCCAAGATTAAGATCATCGGTCTTAGACTTTTCAGCCTTCGGCGCCTGGGGCACATTCACGCTTCCGGTATTCGGCCTGCCACTCCTACCACGGCTCGCAGGCCTTATATTCAACTGGCCCTCCTCCGCCTTGGCCTGATCCCGCGATACCGGCGTAAGACCAGCCAGCCCCTTGCTGCCGAGCCTCTTGAAATCCGGCGTAGAGGTCATCTGCGCAGAGTAGGCCGCCCCGTCGCCACCCAGCATTATGGGCTTGTAGCGGCCGTTGCGGTCAACGATGCACAGGACCTTCTCGCCGTTGATCTCCCTCTCCACGGCCTTCTGCACGCTTACCGCCCGCTGCATATGGGATGTGGAATCCTCGACCACCGTGACTATCAGGGTATCGCCATTCTTGTCTTTCTTGGCATACTGGAGCACGGCCTTGCCGTCCTGCCAGACCTTCTTTGCTTTATACTCCTTGCCGTCGCCGTCCTTGACCTTAACGACCGCAGCGCCGCTTCCTTCATTCTTCGGCCCTAGTTCATTCTTAGCTTCAGCGCCTTTGGAAAGCACTGAAGACTGATCGGCTTTCTTAATTTTCTCCGCCTGCTCCGGAGTCATGTTAAAGGTGACCTCTGCTACGGTCGGGGCGCCACCCTTTTTGGGCTTGCCTTTGCCCTTTGCCTGCCCGCTTTCGCCGGCCTCCTTAGCTACGCGTTTTTCGTATGCCGCATCGCTCTCACCAACTCCCCGGGCAGGCTTGTTCTTCGGGCCATGCCCGACGAGCTGAACAGGCGCGTTCTTCTTTCTCGGGGCGTCCGCGTCGAATTCATCCTCGCTATCTATCCTCCGAAGCCTGTTGGTCTTCTTAAGACGATTGGCGTATGCCGCATCGCTCTCGCCGACACGGCGCAGGAGGGTCTTCTTCTTCAGGACATCCCCGCCGCGCGCAGCATATGCCGCATCGCTCTCGCCCACACGCCTGACGGGTTTCTTCTTTTGAACTTCCCCGCCGCGCTTGGCGTATGCCGCATCGCTCTCGCCGACACGCCTGACGGGTTTTTTCTTCTGAACTTCCCCGCCGCGCTTGGCGTATGCCGCATCACTCTCCCCGACACGCCTGACGGGTTTTTTCCTTTGGACCTTCCCGCCGCGCTTGGCGTATGCCGCATCGCTCTCGCCCACACGCCGTATGAGTTCTTTACTCTTTGAGCCATGTCCTACGCGCTGAACCGGCTTCTGCTTCTTCTGTTTCATATACTGCTTTCTTTTCCACCCTTTGTAGCGGGCCGCGCCCAGGACCTTGCGCGCCTCATCATCAGCCACCACCTGAAGGCTTAAAGGCGCAGCCACCAGCGCATATCCGCTTGCCTGCCGGATAAATTTATCCTTAAGGATGAACTCCTCCTTGTGCCTGTCGCTATAATAAACGCGGTCCTGATTAACGCGGGTAACGAGTATGTAGTGGTTGCCGTTAATATGCGCAATGAAGGGGGTAAGGCTGCTAATGGATTCGGTGGAGGCAAAAGCAAAATCTACTTTGACCGGATAAAGGGGCTGGCCGAAGAATTCAGCAGCCTTGGAAAGAGAATAAAGCGAGCTTTGGATCACCTTGGGATTCCCTACGGGCTTGGTAACGCCGTTTAAGATATCTAAGGTCAGGGTCAGGACCGCGATATCCTGCTCTGAGGCCTGAATTCCGCGGTAGGTCAAATAATCAAAAAGCGCCTTGGAACCGCAAGGTTTTCCCAGCAGCCACTGGTAGATCTCTTCAACCCTGCCTGCGGAAAGGTTCAGGGGTTTGTCCAATCTGACCGCCAGATCCTGCGAAATACGGATCTCAGTAATAGGTTTGCCGGAAATACCCTTTAAAATGTTCCTAACAGCAATTGCGGTATCCAGCTGGCCAAGGTTTTGTCCAAGATTAGGGGCAAAAGCAGCGGACCTGCTCCAGATAAAGCTGAAATCGTACTGCACTGCCTGGGCCACCTGCTCAGGAAGGAAGACCACCACCAAAACAAAAGCCACAACCCTGATCCAGGACTTGAACCCGGATCTGAACTCTGGCTCCTGCGGCTGGGCTATGGGGGCTTCGGCAGGTACAGGCCGTAATATTCTATACCTATATAAAAAAGAAAAAATTAGACTCTTCCCCTTACCCCAGATGGCCTCACCTAGTTTTTTGAACCCAGGTTTATTTTGCATCTTTTATAGATTTGGTAAAGCTTTTTTAATTCACTTACTAAGTTTCTATAATTTAATCCGGACCATCAGATCCACCCGCGTTTCCGTCGGGATCCGATAAACCGGCTGTCCTCTTCTGCTTGCCTTAAAATTCCTTTTTAGGACTTCCCGCTTCGCTCTTTTCGATCTTTCAAAGAATGCCCTTCATTGCCTCTCTCTGACTTGCACTCAAAGTATAACAGCTATCTACCTGAAATTCAAGGTGTTTACCGTCGGAAAAGGAAGCGTTTTCTTTACCTAAATATTATAATATTATATAATAAGGCAAGGGGAATAAGAAGGGGACACCCTCCAAAACAAGCTGTAGCTTATGTTGAGGAAAGTGTCCCCTATTATGAAAAATGGAGTTTAGCCCTTTATGGAGAAAGAATACACTGCAGATTCAGTCTGGACAATTTGATCTAAAATTATGCTTATAAACCCCAGTCTGGACAATTAATCTTCAAAGTCCCAGTTGCCAAAATCATCGTTTCCTGAAGCTTCATTTTGCGAAGGGATGTACAATTTCCCTCCCTTAGTTTTCTTCCCTCCGCTAAAACTGTCAACGCTCTGCCGGAACTTCTCCTGGAGCGCCTGCTTGGCCAATCTATGCAATGCCAAAACCACCAGGCTTATCGCTAAGATTACGACCACGTACTGCAGGACTGAAAAGGCTTTTGGATGCTTGCGCCGAAACAACATGTTAAAGATACCCCCTCATAAACAATTACTCATCTACCTTTATGATCTTGGCCCTGAATTCTCCTACAGAGTGGGCATTGCCCTCAAAGGTGCCGTTACAGCCTGTGCTTTCGCAGATTTCACCGTTGCCCTCAAAATCCACCGTAGCATTGCTTTCAAGAGGCGGATAGTGGGGAGCCAATAGAAGTGGATCCGGTCTAATGTCTTTGCCCTCTTGCTGCTCGCTGGAGACTGTGAAGCTAAGGTCGTGGAAGATATCATCAGTATAAGCAAACAGCTGCTTGCCAAAATTGGGATCGATCCAAATATCAGCGGCCTGGTTGCCGCGAATAAGCTTCATTATCCCCTGTTCGCCCACTTGTTCATTTAAAAGGTCGCTTACCTGATCGATCTTGGTCTGAATATCCGGGGCTTCCAGTGTGCAGCAGGCACAACACTTGCCGCTTCCTGCGGTATCCGCGATCTCATCCATCAGCGCTTTAGCCGCTTTAAGCTTTCCGTTGATTTTGTCCCTTTCCCACCTAGTCACCCAAACACCATATTTGTTGACCAGGCCGGTCTCAGCCGTTACTGAAGTGTAATGCTCATCCCGCCATTCATACTCCTGCGTGACCGCAGTATTGCCGTCCGGGATATCCAGCTCGTCTTTAAGGGAGAAAAGGAATGTTTTATACGCACTGGCGGCTTCGGGTTGAATTTTGCCACCTATCCCGCTGTTTAAAAATGCAAAGCGCAGGGCCAGCCTTATGGAATACTCCCTGCCCTCCCGCGACTTCTCCTTCATCTCTTCGTAAAGGTACCACTGCTTGTACTGATAGTCCGGGATGACCCTGGGCGTGCTTCCGGGAACGTACCTATTCGCCGGGTCAGGGGGAGGGTTGGGGGGCGGGCCTCCGGATGCTTCATCTGCGGCATCAAGGTTGCCGCCCGCAAGCTCTGCCAAAAGAGCTAATGCCTCCTGGGCGGAGGACACGCATGCGGAGTCAGTTTCACAGATGTTGCTGCCGTCGCTCGAAACATGGTTAGCGCAGGCGCTCTGTGCGTCGTTCAAATTGGGAAGTATCCCATATATGTCGCCGCTGCCGCCATAATAATAGTAAGCTTTCCCGCGAGCGGAAGTCTTCCCCCCGCTGTAGTTGCCGTCGGAGTTCCCCCCGTTGACATAGGCATCCACCAGCCGGACAAAACTTTTATAGTTTTGGATCGCGATATCGTTTAAATAACACTGTTCATTGAAATAATATGCCATGGATGAGCCGCCGGCAAGGGCGCCGGCATCCACGGTATTAGAGATATCGGCCCTGAAGATCCCGACTCTGCCGATATTAATAGTGACAAAGGCCATGATAAGCACCACGACCAAAACAGCGATAAGAAATGGGGCGGCCTGGCTTTTATTGTCCATTACCATTTAAACCCGATATGTCCGGAGGAGTATATCCAAAGACGCTTCCCACCTTGTGAAACTTGTTAAGGGGCCACTTTTCTTCCCCCTGGCCGGCTTTTTTCCTCGAAGACTGGTACTTCCCGGCGCGGTACACAAGCTGATCATTGCCCCAATTCCACATTTTGATTATACCAAAGAAGAGGATGAAGACAAGGATAAAAACAACGAGCGTCTCGATCGTCCCCTGACCGGAGGAGACACCCCTAAAGACCCTCTTATTAATAATCCGCAACATTTGTGACACTTCCTCCTCCCTTATCATAATAATACCCTCCGCCATCTTCATCTTTGTGGATCCCCTGGCTGAATGTGGCCACCTCATCTCCTGCAGAATCAGTAAGGTTGGTAGTGACGTTCTCCGTAAGCATCGAGGTAGATGTCCCGATGCCGGAAGTAGACGTCTCGTTAAAGTTGAGGCGGCTATCATACATGAAATCTGAGACCGGGGACTCATACACAGTCGCTTCGCCGCCACCCATAGTGCCTTCCTTTATCAGGTTTTCGCTTTTTTCCTTGTTGACCTGATAATAAGCATACTTATCCGCTATCTCGTCGGGCCGCAGCTGAGGATAATATGTAACCTCCTCATCGCCCTCCTTCCTTGTCGCAGTACTGCCAGCCGGGGCGAACTCATCGGGCACCGCCCAAAAGACATCGGAGCTGACCATGTTCTGCTGAGGGCTGCCCTTCTTTAACCCTCCGTCAAGGGATATGACCCTGCGGTTCTCAATGAACACCCCGTGCACCAGCGCCCCGTTGCCTTCATAAGCCTGCTTAAGGGTGCGGCGGAAGCTCTCCATGGTGGCGTGCTGCTTGTCGTTTAACTGCTGGACATAGACAAGCATCGTCCCGAAGACAAGCAGGATCAGCGATCCGATCGTCGCCAGGTCTGTTATAGCCTGAGCTTTTCTGCTGCGCAAGGTCTTCATTTTATTAATCCCAATCCCCCTCATCATGCCAGGCGTTAAAGAACTGGTCCGGATTGCTCCTGCCCGCTGTGCCTGGTATGTATGTGAAATCAGTATAGTTGGATCTGGACGTCTCATTGACAGTCTCGGCACTGCCCAGGGTCTGATTCCGCGTCGAATCCGAAAAAGAACTGCCCGTCGACCAATGTATCCCTTTGCCCGGAGAGTTATGCTTCTGCTCCCCGATGAATGTATCAGTAAAAAGCCTCATCCTGCCCTGCACCCCGCGCTTGACATAGATATACATTCCTCCCAGGGCCATCCCGACAATGGAAAGGATTATCGAGTAGTCCAGGAAGCTGCTCCCCAATCTGTTTAAAAAACGCCGCGTTATCATATTATGCCCTCAAAACCCCTCTAGTTATGGCGCATTTTCCGGCACATTGTACCGGCTCATTATCTCCCATCCATTGGAGTCGGAAAGAAAGGCCTTTTCTTCTGGCTTATCCTCATCTACGACCCTAAACCCCTCCTTAAAGTAGTCAAAGCTAGCCCTTTGCGCCGTTACCTTGGGGACATTGCCGGGGTCAAAGTAAAAATCCCCGCCGATGCTGGCCACGTTCTCCTTGAGCCTGCCTGCGGTCGCCCTATTGATAAACCCCTTCATTGCCAATATCGCGGCAAATACTACGAGCGCCAGGGCGACAAACTCTACCAGCGCCTGGGAAGCCTGTTTTCGCGCCTTACCTGTAGCTCCCATCCAACTCCTCCTGCGCCTGCTTAAGCCGGTAGTTTATCGCATAGCGCATGTAAGTAGACATGGCGATGATCGCCGCGGCGATCACCCCGATAAGAAATGCGTATTCGATCGCGCTTTGGCCTTTCCTGGTCTTAAACATCCTCCACCTCATATATCAATCGTGTATACTATTCACCTGCCTATCCCGGTATGCCCCAAGTTTAACTTTTGCCATATTGAAAAAAACCAATGCTGCCCCGAATACGAGCATCATGATCAAGACATATTCAGCCGTGCTCTGGCCATGGTTTCTTTTCATTTTATACCCCCAGCCCCCCGCGCATAAAGTTCAATATGATCGGCCCGGCCACAATGACCATGACCACCGGCAGTATAAAGACAAAAAGCGGCAAGAGCAGCTTTATCGGCGCCTTTAACGCCATCGCCTCCCCGCGGTGGAACCTGCGCATCCTTACCTCCTCCGCCTGCAGCCTCAAAGCCTCTGATAAGGGCGAGCCCATGCGGTCAGCCTGAATGAGGGTGCGCGAGAATGAATGGATCTCGGGCATATCCAGCCTCCAGGCGAAATCCTTGAGCGCTTCGCGCCGGGTCTTGCCCATCTGTATCTCATGGATCATCGTCGCCAGCTCCTGCGAGAGATCCCCCGCCTTGAGCTCCTTAAGGACCCTGTTCACCGCAAGCATAAAATCCATGCCGCCTCCCACGCAAAGGGTCAATAGGTCGATGATGTTGGGCAGGTCCTTGATGATGTTATGCTGGCGGCGGGTTATCACCCTTTTAAGCCACATATCCGGCAGTAAGTACCCGATCACCACGGAAACCAAAAGCAGGTTCATAAGCGGGATCTTCCCTCCCGAGAATGCGATCACCGCCACTGCCGGCACGCCTATTATAAAAAGGGCCTTCAAAAAGACGAACTCCACGAGGCCCATGGGAGAGCCTGCCTGGATCAGCTTCCTTCTTGCCTTCGACATCTTCAGGCGCTCATCCCAATCCTTGTGCTTCTTGGTCAAAGACAGCCAGCTCTTCATCGCCCCGGCCCTGTAGATCCCCTCGGCAAGGTTGGCGCCGATCCCTTCCTGCATCGCCTCCTCCGGAAGGTGCGGCTTATCCTTGGCCTCAAGGCCCACCTGATACATCATGAGGTAGACGCTTGCGACCACGCATAAGAATATAAGTGCCAGTATCTCCATGTTTTGCCCCTCTTTAAATATCGACCTTGCTCAATTTTAAGATAAAGAACACCCCCAGGATCTCCGATACCACCGCATAGGCAAGGATCATCCTCCCGAGACTATCCTTAAGGAAAATATCGAAGAAGTCCGGGCTTACCTGCTTGACGAAGACCATGAACACCAGCGGCAGCGCCGACATGAGGACCCCCTGCATCTTGGCCTGCACGCACAGGACGTTGACCCGGCTGGTGAGCTTGTTGCGCTCCTGTATGGTATAGATCAGCCGCCCGAAGGTCTCGGTGATGTCGCCTCCGGACTCGCGGGCCACCATCATCGCCGTCGCCACCATATCCAGCTCATCGATCTTAAGGCGCCTGCGCATGTTGGTCATCGCCTCCTCAAGCGAGATCCCCATCTGCATCTGGCGCACCGCCAGGCCGAACTCCTGGCTTATGGGAGGGGGCATCTCCTCGGTGAGGACCTGAAATGACTGCACCAGGGAAAGGCCGGCCTTTAAGGAGCTGGTCAGGATAAGCAGCGTATCCACCAGCTGCCCGGAGAATTTTTCCCTGCGCATCTGGGCCATCCTCTTCATGATAAAGACGGGCGCCACGATCCCGACGGCAGCGAACACCAGCGCTATATAGATGTTCCCCAGGAGAAGGAAGCCGGCCAGGCCGAACACGACCGGCAGGGCGACATCCATGATGATCAAGACGTGCACCGGTATATCGATGAACATCCGCTCAAGGCCCGGCGCCAGCTTCTCCAGCTTCTTCCTGCGCATCTTGGCCATGACGTTGTCAAATATATAATAAGACGAGCTCACCGTCAAAAAGACGGCGCCGAAGATCAACAGAAGTATTACAAGCTTAAAGTCCATGGATCATCCCTCTTCGCTGGATCAATAAGTCTCATTTACAGACAGGTCTGTGGTCTGCTCATTGATGGTCTGGTACGTGGTCCCGCTTCGGATTGTTATCTCGCTTGTATCCGAAACATCCCTCTGGCTGACATTGGCGCTATAGTGCGTCGGGTTGAACTGCTCCCCGATCCCCTCTGCATCCTCCTTGACCTTACCCATGTAGGCGCGCTTGACATACACAAGCATCGCCGCTAAAGCCGCCATGGCCACGACCAGGACGAACACCGCCTCCAAAAAAGCAAGCCCTTTCCTGTTACCTTTATACATACGGCCCCCGATGGTCCCAAAGTCCGCTTATTCTTCTCCGACCTTAAAGTGGTCCGTGACCGCTTTCTCGCCTTGGGTCATCGCCTGAGTACCCATATTCTTTACCTTCGGCTGCACGACCAACTTGACTATGACAAGGATAGCCACGATTATGCCGGTGATGATCACCACATACTCCATGGCCACCTGCGCTTTCCTCTTTGACATCTTAGCCCTCCCTCTTTTTAAAGTATGGCTCGGTAATTATTTGCCGTGGTTCCCTGCGCCTGCTTCGCCCCAGAGCCCCCCGCCATGGTCCTCTTCAAACCCCCTGATGGTGTCATTTCTCGTGGCATTGCTTTGCTGGTATTCAATATCAGTTGCGATCTCCATCCCCGAATCAGTAGTCTCTGTTGCCCTGGAGCTCGTAGCAGTGGTGTAGTTATAGGTGTGGTCCATGGGATTGAACTGCCCGCCCACCTTATCCGCCGTATCCTTGACCTTGCCCTCCAGCGCCCTCTTGAAGTACACCCTCATCGCGATCAGCGCCGCCACCACCACCGCGATCAGGACGGCGTACTCAATAATGGTCTGGCCCTTTCTTGCGCGCATCAACCTTAACATCTCAAGCCTCCTTTCTGAAATAACTTACTCCCCGTTTCCCTCTTCCTCTCCGCCGTAATTTGCATCACCCAAGCCCGAGACCTCTTCATTGCCTGTTCTAAAACTTGCGTCTCCGGCTGCCACTGTAACATCCCCACCTTTTACAGCGCCCCTTGTTTCACTGCCGGTCGCATTTGTGGTGACCGCGCCTGTCTGATACTGCGGCTCATACTGAAACTCGCCTCCGAAGTTTTCGTTGTCCATCGTCAACTTGTAATCCGTCGCCTTCTTGAGCCTGCCCTGCATGCCTCTTTGCACGTAGGTCTTCATCACCATGAGCGCCCCGACCACGATCGCAAAAAGGATGCCCAGCTCCACCAGGCTCTGGCCCCTGCTGCATCTTTTCCTTATCATCTTGCACCCCTCCTTTTTTAAAAATTACTGGTTAGTCGACAGTTTAAACTTAAGCGCCGCTTGCTCCGCCTGTTGCGTGGCGTTGCCGATTATATTTTGCACCGCCGGCTTCACCATGCTCTTGGCCGCGACGATCACCCCCACGATGATCGCGACGACCACAATGGAGTACTCCATAACCGACTGCGCCCTGCGCCGCTTTACGCTTTCTCTTGCCATCTTAAACACTCCTCCCTCTGCCGTGACTACGGTGCGCCTAATCATTGCCATCCCAAAGTTTTTCGCTGCCGTATCCGGAAAAATCCTCATTTCCGGTCCTGTTGCTGAACTGCTCCATTGCGGTAGTCTCGGTCTTGCCGTAAATAGACACCTTCTCATGGCTCGTCGAGTTTGAATAGGTTGTCCAGGTGTAGTTGTGCCCGCGCGGGCTGAACTGTTGGCCGATCCTGTCTGAGCCCTCTTTTAGTTTTCCGGAGAAGGCGCGCTTGGCGTACACCCTCATCGTCATGAGCGCGGCGATCACCACGGCGATCATCATGGCGAACTCGATTATGGATTGCGCTTTGGATCTTTTCCTGTGCAAAAACATCTTACCCCCCCCTTATAGTCTGCCTCTATGGTGTTGGTGTCCCCCAGCCGCTAATGGTTTCATTGGCGTTTGTCCGGTTAAAGGTCTCGCTTGCGTTAATAGTCACGTCCGCATCTTCGCTGTCAGCACTAATCGTTGTATTCGACTCGCTATCTGAATCCCCCTCGGAAGAATAATAAGGCGGCTCAAACTGCGAAGAGCCTTCGGTGCCAGCCGCATCCCCCAGCTGCCCGTCGACCGTGCTGGCGATCTTGCCCTGTATGCCCCTTTTGACATACACCTGCATGGCCATAAGCGCTCCGACCACGATCGCAAGAAGGATCCCCACCTCGACTACGGTCTGCGCCTTTCTGTTTACCGATTTTAATGCCATCATAAACCTCCGTTAAAGATCCTGCCGCCTGTTCTTTAGGGCTGCAGTGTCGTCTCGGTGCCGTTCCTCGTCGAAAAGCTGCGATAATCGCTGCTGGACTCCGTCACAATCGAAGAGGAGTTGCCCTTCTGGTCGGTTATTGATTCGGCGTAAGGCGGCTCATACTGCAGGTAGTTGGCTGCGCTACCGTCCGGGTCGGCATCAGTGGCTTTCTTCAGGCTGCCCTGCACCCCGCGCTTGACATAGATCTGCATCGCCATGAGCGCCATCGCCACGATACCCAAAAGTATCCCCGCCTCGAGCACGCTCTGCGCCTTATTTGATTTCATAAAATTTACGCTCACAAGACCTCCTGCAGCAGCTTTATTAAGGCAGCATCCCTGCAGCTTTGACCGCAGATTGAGTTACTTTCTCCCGAACAGTTCCCGCCGCCAAGGCGATCCCGCCGACAATAGCCGCGAGGATTATCACGTACTCCAGAGTGCTCTGGGCCATCTTCCAGCACCGCATCTTCGCCTCCCCTTTTATTCTTAAGCAATTTTTTAAACCCCTTATTATCCGGGCAACAAAAAACCGAAAACTACGTCTGTTATAAAGACAGCTTTCGGCACGCACCCGCTTCTGACCCGTCAAGCGAATGACAGTGAAACTTTTTTTAACGAGCTGCGTCCCGTGGCTCCCTGCCGCTTCTCCAGAGCGGCTGGGCAAATCAGCTGCCGTTACCTGTTTTTCAAATCGCATTACAAGTATAATATGTAATATACTATATGTCAACACGATTACAGGTACTTAGGGAAACCGCTTCCTTTAAGGGGATTTGAACCAAAGGCGCTTGCCTGTAGGCAAGCGGATCTGACATTCGTTGAGCCTTGAACAGGCGTAAGCCAGCTCAGTACGGAAAGTGTATGCAGGGGGAATTTCAAGGTTGAGAATAGTATAACCCTCTTTATCGCTAGAAGTTACGGCAAGTTTATAAAAATTGTCATTGATATTAAAGAAATCCTTGTTTGGACATTCTTCCGATAGAAAAAATTGCCTAAAATAAGCATCTAAAGCCCTGAAATAATGCTTGAGCAAGATTGTAATGTCCAATTTAACATTTTCATTAAAGCTGAGCTCGTTGACCCAAAAAGTTTCCGGCATTGTCGGCCCATAACTAAATGATTCCATTTTACGGTTAAGGTCAAATAACGCCCCCTCCGGGTCCGGCCAGGAGTTAAAATATAAACCGGCGATCTCTTCAAATGACGCGGCCTCTGGAGAAAGATTGCTCAGTATGACCATGCGGACCTTATCATGGCTGGCGAATTTTACAGCCGCCCCGCGTAAAATAAAAGGCTCCCCTGACGAGGGCCCGATTATCTCCATCCTGACATCTGCTATATGAAAGACTGAGCCCTCACCCGGCAGTTCAAACGGCCTGAACTCCCCAAGCCCCTTCATCCTGCGGTATTCACTGAACTGCCACGGCCAAAGGCCGAAAATAAAAGGGAGCTCATCCTTTGCAGGCAGTGGGAACGATTCGATCTCCCGAAGCTGGCTGTTTAAAGCAACTACCCCTCTGATATTATCCTTTGCTTTCTTGAGCCCGGCCAACAGCGCGAAAAGCTCAGCCGGAGGCACCCCGTCGCCCGGGGCCTTCAAGATGATGAAGGGCGCGCCCTGGCCAAAACACCTGTTGATATTCTGCCTGAGGCTGGCCAGCGGCAGGCCGAAAGAATCCGGGATATAATGCGTGGGGAAAACAGTGTGCAGGTGCGCGTCAAGCCATGCGCTCTTCCCGCCGTCGAGATCGATCCTCAGATAGCGCGCCTCTTTTGCAAGGCCCGAGAGGATCCTTAAAAGCTCAGGCGCCGCATCAATTTTGCCCCGCAGCCCGGCCAATACCGGGTCCTCGGCCGCGTTTTCCTCCAGAGAAGAATAAATTGCGTTGCGGATGGCGGCAGCGATATCATTGGCGCTTGCGCCAAGGCGCTTATTCAGGGCCTCGGCGATGCGGAATGATCCTCCGATAAGATAATCCGCCGCCTCCAAAAATGCCATCCCCGTAAAACTGCGGTAGACCGAGACCGGCAGCTCTTCGGCTTCCTGCGCGGGTTTCTCCTGCGGCAGCGGTTCCTCTTCTTTTTGCGCAGGCATTATAATCATCTCTTTGGGCTTCTCCTCGGCTTCTGGCGGAGGCATGGGTATGGCTGGCGCTGGCGCAGGCGGTACAGGTTCAGGCAAGGCGAGCTTTGGCTCTGCCCCAGGCAATGCCTGGGTCAAAAGCCCCCTGCCGAGGCGGCGCCTCTTCTTAACCGACCTTCTGCCCACGGGCATGCTGAGGCCTGCGCTCTTGATCACAGCGTTGATGCTGGACTTGGAAACCTCTACCTGGAATTCATCCATGATGAACTTAGCGATAGCCCGGCAGCTAAGGTTGAAGTTCGCCTTCTTTTTCTCCAGTATAAACTCGATTATTTCAGGCTTTAATTTATAGACAACACCCATTTTTTCTCCAGTCTGGACATTATTGTGCTAAGTAAAGTATATAACAGAGATAACAATTGTCAATAAAATTTCCTGCTTGCCAGCAGGGCCTGCCTGCCGAGCCACCTCGCCATGTTCGCTTGCGCTGCGCGCGGCAAGGGCTTCGTCTCGGCAGTCACCCGCTGGCCGAACAATATAACTGATTTATTATTATTCAATACTTATAATGTCGCCTTCTTGGGTAGAAGTGGAGATAAGGGTGCCGGGGGGGAGTTCGATCGTAAGGACGGCTTTAAGATATGCCGGAGTGATGCGGAATGGTTTTAATGAGTGGATGACTTTTACCGCGCGGTTACTTTTATCGAGAAAGATTAAATCGATCGGAAAACGCATGAAGAATGTATGCACGCAATTACAAGAGGCAATGACCAGCGCCTGCCCTTTGGGAAGGGCGCTTCTTCCCAGCAGCCCTTTCATCCGCGGAAAAAGCGAAGACGCGATCTCAGCCGCGTCAGCAAGCAAAACATTCCTGGTTGTATTGGTTATTTTCACGTTAGCCGGACCTGAAGATATCCTCAGGCAAAGGTATGCCCTTGACCTTTATCTCATTGATGTAAGACGGCACGTAACCGGTGGCCATGAACTCGCCCTTGACCTTGCCCCCCGCCTCGAATCCGGTCTGCTTGAAGTAGAATATGTCCTGGAGCCCGATATGGATGTCGTCCTTCATGCCGGTGACCTCGCTTACCTGCGTGATCTTGCGGGTTCCGTCGGAGAGGCGGGCGGTATGCACTATGACGTGTATTGCGGATGCGATCATCTCGCGGATAGCCCTTATGGGGAGCTCGACGCCGGCCATAAGGATCATGGAGTCAAGGCGGGCCAGGACGTCATGGGTGGAATTGGCATGTATTGTGGTCATGGAGCCGTCGTGGCCGGTGTTCATAGCCTGAAGCATATCAAGGGTCTCCTCCCCGCGGCACTCGCCGATAATGATGCGGTCCGGGCGCATACGCAGGGCATTGCGGAAAAGGTCCCTGATCCCGATTGCGCCCCTGCCCTCGATGTTGGCGGGCCGGCTTTCCAGGCGCACCCAATGATCCTGCCCGAGGCGAAGCTCAGCCGCATCCTCTATGGTGATGATGCGCTCATTATCGGGGATGAACATGGAAAGGATATTCAGGACCGTGGTTTTACCTGATCCGGTGCCTCCGGAGACGACCATATTCTTGCGCACCCTTATGGAGGCCTTCAGGAAATCCAGCATCTGCTGGCTCAGCGTATCAAGGCTTACCAGGTTATCCGCGGTAAGCCGCTCGAGCCCGAATTTTCTTATGGTCAAAGTCGGCCCGGTCAAGGCCAGCGGCGGGATGATCGCGTTGACGCGTGAGCCGTCGGGAAGGCGCGCATCGACCATGGGGACCGACTCATCGATGCGCCTGCCCAGCGGGCTTATGATCCTCTCGATTACCTGCCTCACCTGGTCATTGGTCATGAACTTCTTTGTGGTCAGCTCCAGTTTCCCGTGGCGCTCGACGTAGATCTGATTTTTATTATTGACCATGATATCCGAAATATCCGGATCACTGACCAGGTCCTCAAGCGCGCCGAGGCCCAGGGCCTCATCCGCTATCTCCTTGACCAGCTTTCTTCTTATTTCGAAGGAGGAAAGAAATATGCCCGTCTCTTCGGCCAGGGCGGTGGAGATCACCGCTTCACTCTTCTCCCTGATCTTGGCGGCTTTCACGGGATCGCTTATATCAAGTTGTACGTGCTTTAAATCTATCTTTTCAATGAGCTTCTGGTAGATGCGTTTCTTAAGCTGGGTTATCTCATCCTCGATATCCCGCTGGCCGTAGACAGCGGAAGATCCCTCCTTGATAAGCTTGAGCTTTTGCCAGATCTCCCCGTCCTTATACACCGCCCCCTCGCCGAGCGCCTTCCCGGAGACATCCTGAAAGGATAAAAACAGCTGCGGGGATTCCACCAGCGTCTGAGCCAGCTTTATTATCGCCAGGCTCACCTTGGATTTAGGAGAATCGATGACAACCGGTATGTTGCGGTTGAGGGCCAGGCCCACGGTCTTTCCCTCGGAGGGGACACGGCTGATTATCTCGGATTCTATGGCCGTACGCACATCCTGCCAGCTTACCGCGCCGGCGGATTCCGTACGGTTAAGGATGGTCTTGATCATGTTGAGGGGCACATGCATGGACTGCAGGATGCCCAGCGCCCACTTCGCCTGATACACCGAGAGGACGTCGGGGGTAACCACCAGAAATATAAGGTTGGTGCTGTTAAGGGCCGCGACAAGGCTCTCGGAGATGCCTTTTCCGGTATCGATGATGATATGGTCGTAATGCTGCCCCAGAAAGTTGATGGCGTCCTTTATCCCCGCGGGAGACAGCTGCGCGGCCTGCTGCGGGGTTAAAGCCGCAGGAAGGATATCAATGCCGCTTGACTCAATGGGAGTGATGTAATTCTTAAGGGTCACCTCTTCGCGGGACTTCTTCAGGCCATCGACCAGGTCGACCATGGATTTGTGCGCTGAAATATTGAACAGCCGCACCACATCGCCGGTGCCCTGCGTGTCAAGGTCGATCAAAAGCACCTTCTTCTGCAGGCTTGCCGCAAGCGCCACGGCAAGGTTCATAGCCAGAAACGTCTTGCCCGTACCGCCTTTAGTGCTGAAAAAAGCTACTGTATTTGCCATATTAATTTAACTTGTATGACACCGGCACCTCAACCCAGAGGCTCTCCGATTCTATGCCCGGAGGAAAGGGCGGGTAGGATAAAATACTTTTTGCCGTGGCGGCCGCGTCATCATCGAGAACCTGATATCCGGAGGTCCGCAGGATCTTTATGGACAACAGGTTTCCGCGGTAATCAAGGTTAAGGCCGAGGAGCGCCGCCCCCTCATAACCCGCCTGCCGGGCAAGATACGGATACACCATCTTTTCCAATATGCGCCTCTGTATGATGCCGGTGTAAGCCGAAAGCAAAGCGCCTTCCTGCCGGGAAGGGCCAATGCGCTCCGCCGCCATGATGGCGTCGTTTATGCTCGATGAAGCTGACGGAACGGTTTGCGCGCCGGCGGCGGCCAACGGCCTTAATGCCGGCCTTGAGAGTTTCCGGCCGGAAGTAGATGGCGAGACGATCTTAGGGGTAAGGATTATAAAAAGTTCGGTGTCGTTCTTTTCCCCGAAGCCTCCGCCGCGGGTGGAGGTGCGCTGCCTGAAGGCCGCGCCTAAGATAGGTATATCCCCGAACCACGGGACCTTGCGCAGGGTCTCTTCGGACTTCTGCTTGATGAGCCCGCCTATGGACAATGTCTGATTATTATCAAGTATAAGCTCCGTGGATGCGTTACGCTTGATAATGGGGAAGGCCTTGGCGGTAGGCGAAGCTGCGGAACCAATGACCACCGCCTCCTGCACGTCGCTTACCTGCATGTTCACGGCCAGCCTTATCCTGCCCTCATCCGTCACCGTCGGGCTCACCTTTAACTGAATGCCGTACTCTTTATATTCTATATTTGTATCCGAACCGCCGCCTACGACCACATCGGTGCTTAAGTTCGGCTTCTCTCCTCCGACCAAGAGGCTTGCCTCCTTGCCGCTCTGGCAGGAGAGCCGCGGACGGGAAAGTATGCGCGCCTTGCCCTCGGTAATAAGGGCGTCGAGCCTTATCGAAAACGAATCGCGGGTGACATTCAGGACCCTGAAAAGCTGACCCCACGGCGTGCCCGGAGTCTCGGTCGTAAAATCCTGCTGGCTTCCCAGGGAGCCGGTGCTAAGATGATTAACGACCGGCCCGACCTGGGTGATCGCCGGAGAGCCGACCTCAGTTATATTTACATTGCCCGGCCAGCTGATCCCGAGGCTCTTTGACGCCCCCGTGGTAAGCTCCAGCACCTGCACATCTATCTCGATCACCGCGTCCTCTGCCATCACATTGATAAGGTCGACCGTCTTGCCTTTGAGTTTGCCCAGCATGCGCGTGATGTCGGTCTTATCCTTTGTCCTTTTCACGCTGCCCAGAAGAAAAACCTTGCCCTCTTCATCCTCGGCCTGCGTGTAGACATCCGGAAGCCCGAGATTAAGCAGAAGGCTGTCTATGCGCCGTTTTACCTCCGCCATATCCTCTGTCACCACCTTAACCTCTATCGACTGCTCGCCGAAGACATCCCAAAAATGGAGGTTGCTCGTGCCGACTGACTTGGCGACAAGGGTCATCTCGGTGTTCGTGACCTCCTCGATATCCGCGATATCGGGCTTTGAGATCATGACTCGGTTAGGCAGGCGCGTAGGGATGATCTTGATCTCCCCCACCACCATCTTTATGGTCTCCGCCACATCCCCGTACTCCTGCCCGGCAAGCTCCGCCGAAGGCATGAAGCCTGAAAAAAGAAACGCCGTTAAAAGAAGAAGTGTTTTTATTTTATTTCTCATATGATATCGGGCTCATTGAAGATCAATATATTTTATCTCTTTCTGCCTTCCCCTGTAGATCTCGACTTTATTCTTGGCGGCGGTATCCTGCGGATCCTTGACATAGGCCTGGGGCATCGTCGCCTTAAAAACCGTGTTCCAGTCCGTAGTATTGATACCCTTTTGGTTCTCGGACTCCTTGCCGGAGCCGAGGCGCAATTTGATCTTGGCGTTATCCTGCACGAAGGAGACTATATTGGCCTCTTCGGGGCTTAAGGCCACGGTCACAAAGGAGGCCGTCTTTCTTTCCTCGGCGGCACCCGGGCTCATGCTCTTTCCGACGGTCAGGATCTGGATATTGCGATAAAGCGTCACCTCGGTTTTCTCCGCCGAGAGCCCTTCGTACTTGCCGTTTACAACGCGGGGCACAGGCATGACGCCTATGATATCCACGGTGTCCCCGGGCTTGACCAAGCCCCCTATCAGGGTCGTCTCGTCTACCTTTATAGCAACGGCCTTCTTTCCCTGAGGTATCATCTGGGTCAAAGTGGGCGGGGCGGCGGAGACAGAGGCTATCTTGCTCAGCTGAATCTGCTCCCCTTCGGCTATAGCGACCTTGGCGATCTTGCCGACGACCTTATCCATCGAAGCCGCTGCGTAGGGCTGGAGCTCGTCTTTTAGAATGACCCCTGCCTCAAGCATCCCCTCTTCGATCTTGGTGCCTTCGCGTATATTCTGGTTGGCAAAAATAACCTGCGTCCTTCTTTCCTGCTCCTGCCGCACCTTCTCCTCAGCCGCCTGCTCCTGCTTTTTTAACTGCTGCATGAACAAAAACACGGCGATGAGCCCTGCGAAGGTGGCCACGGCCACAGGCATGAATTTTTTAAGTCCGGCTATTTTTGGTAAAGGCATTCTAATCTACCTTGTCCGCGTAAATCTCGACGGCTGTCGACTTGGATGACTTATCGACCAAACTATCCACAGCCTGCTGCTGTTTCTGGACCAGAAGCATCCTCTTGATATCCTCCCAGTATTCATTCAAAGGCAGCGCCTCCGGCTTCTTGATTTCGTCGACCTTTATGATGTAGAATCCGTCGGGCCCGCTGATTATGCTGCTTGTCCCGCCGACAGACAAGGATGGCGAGAAGGCGGCCTTGTAGAACCCTTCAAACTTTACCATCTTGGCAGGATCCGCCACGTTTGTCATAAACTCAAGCTCCCCGCCCGACGAAGCGGTCTTGCCTTTGGAAAATTGCTTCGCCAGCTCCGCGAAGTTCCCTCCCTTTAACACCTCGATATAGGCCTGCTTGGCCTCGGCTTCGGTCGGGGTCACGATCTCAGACACCTTCCTCTGCTCTTCGGTCATAAGCCTTTCTTTATTCTGGGCATACCAATCCTCGATCTCCTTGCTTGAGACCGATATCTTCTCCGTCTCCCTGACGGCCAGCTCTGAGACCAGCAGGTTTATCTTGGACTGCTCGATCATGCGGCTGATATTCTCCTCCTTATCAAGGTCCCTGTCGATAGCCGTCTGAAAAAGCAGGTAACGGCGCACGACCTCTTCCTTTAAATAACTAAGCTTCTTGTCTTTCGAATCTACCTTCTGCGCCGCGGGCAGCCCCTGCCGGCTAATAAGCTCGTTGTAAGCGTCTATCTCCCTGGCAAAATCGCTTTTGGTTATATAAAAATCGCCGACCTTGGCCACGATGACCTGCCCCGCAGGGGGGCCGGAAACGGGCTGCTTCTTAGCGGCAGGCTTCTTTGGATTAATAAGCTCGCATCCCAACAAAACTGATACCAGTAATACCGGCAATAAAATACCGTACTTACGCATAGCTCCTCCCTTTGGCTGTTTTCTTTAAAAATAAAAAATCCAGGCGGCAGGCTTCTTTGTCGCGCTGGATAGTCTTTAGAAAATTGAAGCGGTACTTCATGAAGCTTCTCCTTTTCATATCTTTTTAGCACAACGGCACTTAAATTGCAAGGAAAAACTACCCACCACCTTAATCGGTTGTTCCGCCGGCAGTTAATCGCTCGAAAATACCTTTATTAAATCCTTAAGATTTTCTCGCAACTGCCGGCATAAATTTCCTTAAGCTAAGAGCCGGAAATTTACCCCCAACCGGATTTGAACCGGTGTTTAGTGGCTGAGAACCACGCGTCCTAGACCAGGCTAGACGATGGGGGCGTTGAAGACTATGAACAATAATACCATAAACTTACGCACGGTCAACTATTTTATTGACGCATTTTTAAGAGAGGTGTATACTCATTTTTGATAACGGTTTACATGATAACGGTTTGCATGGAGGCAAGATGGAGATCGGCACAGGATTCAGCCAGAACAACAACTCTATGGTGGCGGCGCATGAGGCGGTCGAAATGGCCAAGGTGGCTTTAAAAGAACATGCTGACCTGGCGCTGGTCTTCTGCACCCCGAACCTTTCTTCGAGCAGCCTCCTTAAGGTTATAAACGAAGCCCTCCCGAATACCCCGATCGTCGGCTCAAGCGGCAAGGCAGTGATCTCTTCCGGGGGCATACTCCGGCATGCCGTGGGGATCATGCTTTTTGCCTTCCTCCAAAAAGCGGGCCTCCATACCGCGCAAGTCATAAATGTGGCCCGGCGCGCGCAGCTTGCGGGCGAAGAGATGGGGGAGAAATTGACCTCCGGGCTCAAAGACTACCCGCGCGCCCTCAGCCTTATATTCTCAGACCAACTCGCACAGGCCAGCTCGAATTTTATCGACGGCATCCATTCAAGGCTGGGCAGGAACGAGCCCATTATCGGCATATGCCCGTCAGGCGGGTCATTCCTCGAAAGCCATCTGTATTTCAACCAGTTCATATCCAGCGACGCCTGCATAGCGGCGGCCATAGATAACAGGCTCTTCTTCGGCATAGGCGCAAGCCATGGGTGGAAAGCCATCGGCAGATCCTGCACGGTGACCAAATCAGAGAACAATACCGTGGAACAAATAGACGGCGCCCCCGCCACCAAGCTTTACCACGATTACATGGGATATGACTGGGCGAAGCTAAAAAATAACCTGAAACTTATCTCCTGCCTTTACCCTCTCGGGATCCTCCTGCCCAAAGACAGGGGCTATCTTTTACGTAACCCCGTTTCGCTCGGAAGCACCGGCTCCATCACGTTCTCCGGAGAGGTCCCCCAGAATGCCACTGTCAGGCTCATGCTCGGCACAAAAACCACCTGCCTTGAGGCGGCCCGGCAGGCGGCCGGCGAAGCAAAAGCGAACTTTCAGGCCTGCGCCCAAGCGAATGCAGAGGAAGCAAAAAAGGCCGCCGTAATCTTTAGCTCGCTTTCAAGGTACAACTTACTGGGCAATGACGCCCACAAAGAAATTGAGGCCGTGCAGGAAGAGCTGGGACAGGACACGCCGATCATCGGGACTTACAGCCAGGCTGAAATAGCGCCCCTCTCGGCCGACAAATACCGCGGGCAGGCATACCTGCACAACCAAAGCATAACCGTCTTAATCCTAGGGAGCTGAATTTATGGACCCGAACCAACTACTCAACATCGTCGGAGTGGCAAGCATAGGCATAATAGTTTCGCTGGTGGTATTCATCATCTCCTCCACGGGCAAGGCGCAGGAAGCCCAAAGCCAGAACCAGGCGCTGCGCAGGGACCTGCGCGACACTGAGGAACAGGCAAAGCTTTTGGTGCAGACTAACATAGAGTTAAACAGGATCCAGGAAGAGGCGAATAAAAAACTAAATGACCTGGCCTGCCTGCATACGCTTTCGCGGTCGCTTTCTTCCCCGTCAAAGAACGGCCAGGTAGCCGACAAGATCACCCTTGAGGAGATCGAATCATTGGGATTTGAAAAGGCCCTTGCCTTCCTGTTCGAAGAAGCAACCAAAAAAGCCTATCCCCTCCTGGCCCTGGGCTACACGGAGAACGAAATGCCCCAGATCCAGGCCTTCATCGGTTCAAACAGGGAATCCTTCCTTAAGGTCATAGGCGAAGGAAAGCCATTATCATCACAAAGCCAGACGGATAAAAAACCGTTTCAGGAATCCCTGCGGTACAACCTCAAACTTGATACCTACATCCTTGCGCCTGTCCAGACAAAAGAAGGGGACAGGGGGTTCATCTTTGTGGGCAGGAAAGACTCCGGCGTCCAGATATCCCTCGAGGAAGAAAAAGCCCTGGCCCTCTTGGGGGAGTACCTGGCTCAGGCGATCGATAATGCCCGGGCCATGGGCAAAGGGCTATCCGCCCATTATGACGCGCAAAGGACCGCCGAAGAAAAAACGCGGCAGTCCGCCGAAATGCTTGAAGAAATGCAAAAGATAAAGCGGGGAAAAAGCCAGGCCATCCTGACAATATCCCGCAGGTTAAAAGACCAGCTGGTCCCGGTAAAGGATGCGCTGCGCGCCGCGCTTGAAGAAAAGGGGCTGTCGGAGTGGGCAGGCCCTAAGCTCAACGAAGCCGACAGGAAAACCAATGAAGCCTTTGCGTTTCTGGGCGACCTTGTTGAGCTGTCAACCCTGGAATTAAAAACCGCGGGGCTCGTAAAACAATCGCATGAATTAAGCAAGCTGGCGCAGGAAGCCGTAGACTCGATGCCGGATGCCATAAAAGAAAAACAGCTGCAGGTCCTGCTTGAATTCCCCCGAAACGCCGAAGTCGCCTTCTTTGATCTTGAGCGGATCAGGCGCGTCTTTAGGGATCTTGTGGGTAACGCCGTAAAATACTCACCCATGCAAGGAAGCATCACCATAAAAAGCAAGAAGGACGAAAATATGGTGCAGATAGATATCACTGACACCGGATGCGGGATCCCCGCCGCAGATATTGGAGGCGTATTTGAGGAGTTTTACCGGGCGGATAACCCCGTCAACCAAAAAATACCGGGTGCCGGCTTAAGCCTGGCGCTGGCTAAAAGTATCATTGAAGCCCACGGAGGAAAGATCTGGGTCGAAACAGCCTTCGGATCAGGCTCCACCTTCAGCTTCACTTTGTCTCAATAGAATATGCCTGTAAAAATACTTGTCGTAGATGACGCGGATCATTCCCGGGAGCTCCTGAAACTCACTCTCGCTGAGCAGGATTACGAAGTGATCGAGGCTTGCGACGGCGAGGAAGCGATGAGGTTCATCAAATCCCACCCCTTAAACCTTGTGCTCCTTGATTACAAGATCCCTAAATTAAACGGCAGGCAGATCTGCCACCGGGTCAAAAATGACCTGCTCCTTTCGCATTTGCCGATCATCATGGTCACAAGCAAAAATGATGTCAGCGACCGGATAAACGCCATTGACGCCGGAGCCGACGACTACGTTACCAAGCCGTTCGAGCCAAAGGAGCTGTTGGCGCGCATCCGCATGATCCTGCGGCGCACCGAGAGAGACCTTGACGCCAACCCGTTAAGCCGCCTGCCGGGCAACATCTCCATCCTCAAACAACTCTCGCGCAGGCTGAAGGAAAAAGACAAATTCGCCGTCTGCTACATAGACCTCGGAAAGTTCAAATCCTACAACGATAAATACGGCTTTGAGCGCGGGGACAAGGTGATCCATGAGACCGCGCGCATACTGATAGATTCGGTGAGGGAATCGCAGGCGCCCGAAGAGTTTATCGGCCACATCGGCGGAGATGACTTCGTGGTGATCACAAAACCCGAGAACGCGGATGAACTCTGCAAAAGGATAATCCGCTCATTTGACAAGGCGATCCCCTCCTTCTACAATTTAACCGACCGGCGCAAAGGTTTCATCATCTCCCGCGACAGAAAAGGGGTAAAACAAAAATTTCCGCTTGTCTTTATGTCGATCGCGGTAGTCTCCAATGAATTCCGCAGGATAGACCACGTCGCCCAGATCGGCCAGATAGGCGCTGAGCTAAAAGAGCTTGCCAAGCGGCAGGATAAGAGCTGCTTTGTGAAGGATAAGAGAAAAGCTGACCGGTAGAACCCGGTAAAATAAAAAAGGGACGGTTCTAATTAAATAGAAACGTCCCTTTTTATTTTCGCCTCGCATTCTATAGATTACCATACAACTTGCTCGGCGTAATTTTTTGCCTCTGCAAAAAATTTATGCGAGGAGAGGGAGTTGAACCCTCACAGGCTCATCGCCCAACAGCCCCTCAAACTGTCGCGTCTGCCATTCCGCCATCCTCGCGCTAATGTGGTCTATTCTATACGCAGCAATGCAATCTGTCAACCTATAAAACCCGGCCCCGGGGACGGGGACGTTTACTGACTTAATCGGGGACCCGTCCCAAGCCTGTGCTGGGAACTGTCCCCTAGCCTAATCCATAGAGTTCAGGCTTACGGTCCTTAAGCACATCCATCTTCGCGCGGGCCTCATCGACTTTATTGACGTCGATCGTCGCAGTCAAAAGCGTTTCCTTGGCCTCCCCTGCCTCAACGATCACATCGCCCCAGGGGCCGATGACCGCAGAGCTGCCCCCGTAATCAACTGTCCCGTCTTTGCCAAACTCTTCCCTGCCAACAAGATTTGTCCCAACCATAAAGGCCTGGTCTTCAATAGCGCGGGCGCGCAATAAGATTTTCCAATGCTCTATCCTTTCCCGGGGGAACGCCGCCGGACAAAGGATTATTTTTGCGCCCTTTAAAGCGTAGCTGCGGAATAGCTCAGGAAAGCGTATATCATAGCAGATACTCAAGCCCACTCCGCCCCACGGCGTATTTGCGATGCAAAGCTTATCCCCGGCAGCCAGATTCTTGTCTCCATCCATAAGCCCGAATAGATGTATCTTGCGGTATACCCCCATCTTCTTTCCGGCGTCGTCGAATAGGATCGAGGTGTTAGCAGGCCGGCCCAATTCATCGCGCATAAGCATGGAGCCGTTGATCCAGATCTTATATTTTACGGCCAAGCCTGCCACTTCTTCTGCTGCCGCCTCTGACGCATCCAGCGCACCTGCGCCACCTTTCCAATTCAAACCCGTGGTCCACATTTCCGGAAAACAGATAAGCTCGCTCCCTTTCTTTTTAGCTTCGGTGATAAGCTTTTCTGCTTTTTTGAGGTTTTCTTCCGGCTTGGAATTTACTACCGGTATCTGGGCTAATGAAAGTGTGAGCTTCATCTATTTATGATGCTCCAGGTGCTGGTGCGGATGAATATGGACAACGCCCTGGTGTTTGTGCCGGTGGATATGCACAAGATTATGCGCCTGAAGAAACGGCTCGTCGGATAATATCTCCTGCGCGCCTGCGCTGCGGATTATCTTCTTCTCAAAGCCGAACACATGCACAATATCAGAGATCTCCTGCACGATGTGCAGGTCGTGGGTGGCGGTAACGATCGTCCTGCCTGCCTCATTCTCCGCAAGAAGGATATCGATGATATCACGGGTGGTCTGAGGGTCAAGCCCGGCAGTGGGCTCATCTAAAAGCAAAACCTCGGGGCCTATCGCAAGAACCGAAGCTATGGCGACTTTCCTTTTCTCACCGATACTCAGCTGATGCGGCGCGCGGTCCAAGAGGTGCGCGATCTTAAGCTCAGAAGTTATCTTCTCTAGCCGCTTCCCGGCCTCCTTACGCCCTACCCCCAATTGGAGCGGGCCGAAGACTATGTCCTCTTTTACCGTCGGAGAAAATAACTGCACATCGGGATTCTGGAAGACGAAACCGACTTTGCTGCGGAAGGACCTCGAGGCAGCATGATCAGCCAGCTCATCCTCTTTTAATTCTTTCCCAAAGGCCCTGACGCATCCTTTATCCGGAAAAACAAGCGCATCGAGCATAGTAAGAAGCGTGGATTTCCCGGTACCATTCGCTCCGATGACTGCGGACTTTGACCCCGCCTCAATGGCCAGATCTATTCCGCAAAGCGCGGGAAATTTTCCCAAATAGGAATACCAGGCGCCTTTTAACTCAAATACCGGTTCTGCCATAAACTTAACCCCAATATTAAAGCTGCTGTTATCAAACAAAGAAGATCTCCCGGCCTAAGGCGCGGCTCATCCATTACCTTCGGCTCCCCGGAATAGCCGCGGGAAAGCATGGCATTGTACACATCTATATGCATATGGTAAGAGCGCTGCCACAGTGAGGCAATATTCCAGGCCACGACCCTGTGCCCCTTATTTACGGATGAAACATATCCTACCCTGCTTTTTACCGCCATATATGTATTCTGGATCATTTCAATAAAAAGATAGATATACCGGTAACACATCCCCAGGGTCATCACAAAAACCTGCGGTACCCTAAAAATCCTTAAAACCCTTAAAAGGGCATAGTGCCTGGTGGTCAGGACAAGGAGGACGCACAATGAGACCGAAGTCAGGACCCGCAGGAAAAACAAGGTTGCGCTGGCAGCCCCCTGCCGGGTGATGGTCAAGGAAAATGATAGAACCTTAAAAACCGCAATGGGCTCTCCCGGCGTAACGATATCAAACAGCGCAGGCAAAGCGACAAAAAGGGAGAAAAGCGGGACAAAAACCCAGGTCCGCTTTAAGAAAAACCCGAGGCGCACCGACGACAAAAGTGCGAGCAATAGGCAGGCCAGGTACATGCCGGCAAGAAAAGAGATATTCTTAGAGAACAGCACCGCCAAAAGCAACAGGACAACCGCCAATAATTTCGCCCGCGGATCAAGCGCCTGCCCAAGCCCTGTCTTTTGCGCATACTCTTCGGAAAATACCGAATCCTTCAGGAATGACAAAGCGCCCATGATCGAACGCCCGATAAAATCCGCTCTTCTCATCGAGAACTACTCACCCTTCTTAACCAGGAGCCTGGCTATTAACAACGCCGCAAGAACTACTGCCGCTATGCCGATCAACGCAGATATTATATAGGCAAAACTAAGCTGCCCCAAACCCTTTTCTTCCCAACCCTTAAAGGCATAATCAGGAACGGGCGCGCTCCAAAGCCCAGACAATCTTTCTAAGCCCTTAGGAACATAACCCACAAGGCCCCTGAGCGCCCCTGCCCCCCATTCGCCCCAGGCTTGGCCGGAGCTCAAGCGCTGCGGCAATATCAATCCCAATGGCGAGAGCAGTATCAAGACACCTATCCCTATCCATAATTTAGTCGCGGTCTTCATGCGGACACAGCCTTATCTGCCCAAAAGCCCGGGATCATGTTTTTGCAGGTATTTTACGACCAGCGCCGTAACAGCGGCCTCGACCCAGCCGAATATCAAAAGATGCTCACCCAGCATCACGGGTATCGCGGTCTTTAATCCGTAAGGGCAATATAAAGACTCCCCGCTTGCCGCCCTATGCAACAACGGCTGGATGCCAAACATTATGGCAGCGGATAGCGCGGCTGCATTTAAAGCGATATATCCGGCAACACCCGCGGCAATAAAACGCCGGGAAGAAGTAGCTGCGGATGAACCGCTAATAAGCCTATATAAATAATAGCCGGCAAAGACTTCAATAAACGCCATATTGAAACAGTTGGCGCCTATGGCGGTTATCCCCCCGTCTCCGAAAAGAAGGGCCTGGACCACAAGGGCGACAGTGACCGCGATGCAGGCTGCCCAAGGCCCAAGCAATATTGCCGCAAGGACCGCGCCTGCCGCATGGCCGCTCGAACCCCCCGGGATCGGCACATTGAACATCATGATCACGAAACTAAACGCAGCAGCTATGGCCAGAAGCGGCGCCTGCTTTGCCTTTAGCGTCTTCCTTGTAAATCGCGAAGCCAAAGCCCATATGGGCAGCATCACCGCGTACGTCGCAGCGCTTGTCACCGGGCCTAAATAACCGTCTGGGATATGCATGGTTAGGGTTTCCTCTTTGTGTTAATTATCCTTCCTAAATTCCCAAATTGCAATATCTTTTATCCTTTGAAAAACAAAAGGGCCGTTTCTTCCTGTAAAATGGAAACGGCCCTTTGGAAGTTCAGCGCGCGAAGTTATTTCTGCACGCCTTTCTTGATCACCGCATACACGATCACCGCGAAAACTATCACAGCCAGGCTTATCACCAGGATAAGGATAAGCGTAGGAAGCATCGCCACTGCCCCGGCCAAAAACTTCACCATCTCGATCTTGGCCTTGATGAAGCTGTCCTTGATATCCTTGGTGCTCTCCTTGAGCGCCTTGTTCGAAAGCTCAGCCTCATGGAACTCCATGGTGATGGTAGCATAGGCGATATCGTTATTCAACCGCTCGAGGCTGTTCTTCAGCGACTCGATACGCAAGAGTATAGGAGTAAGCTCCGACTCGGTTTTAAGCGCATCCGAAACACTCGGCTGCCTCTTCTTCAAAGCCTCCAAGGCCTTGTCATAGACAAGCTTGGCGGTCTGAAGCTGGGCGGAAAATTCAGTGTACTCCTCGGACACATCCTTGGTGTCGATCGAAACATCCTCCACTTTCCCCAGGGCGTTGATCTTGTCCAACACCGCAGAGAGAGAATCCTTGGGCACCCTCATCACCAGTTTCCCGGTCTCCAGCCCATTAAATTTGCGGTAAAAAGCGGAAGAGGTGATATGCCCTTTGTATTCGACGCATATGGCTTCTACATTTTTATAAGTCTCCTTGCCGTTCTCCACTTCGAGCAAGACCGAGGCGGTGCGGATGACCTTCTCCCCCTCGCCGATCACCGGCATGAGCGGAGCCACAATAAGTACCTGGCCATTGTCTTCTACCGTTGCCGGGGCTGATGAGGCTGCATACATGCCATAACCCTCGGGTTCGGCGGAGCTTGTTGAAGCAAAATCCCTGTCATAAAGCACGCCTTTGGCATACTGCGGCTCATACTGGGGGCTTCCGGAAAAACCCATCACAACTTCCGACCCGGAGCGCTCTGACCGCATGTCACCCTTAGCTAATTTAACAGCATTCTCTATCTGCCCGCCGCTATTATAAGCATATCTGTGCGCACTCGGGCTGTAAGCACCACCAACCTCTGCCTTCATCTTTCCTGCCAGCGCCCTGTATTGCACGCCTCTATGCATATTTCCCACAAACATCAACAAAAGCACTGCCGCCAGAACGCCTGACGGCACCAATATGAACAGTCTTTTCTTTTCCATTTTAGCCCTACCTTTCCCCTGCCCCTGCGGCATAACCTCTCGGGAGAAAAACGCTCCAAGCTCAGGCGCATGCCATTCTTTAAGGCTGCGGGAGACGCGCTCCAACTGCGACAGCTCCATCCTGCAATCGACGCAGGTTTTAAGGTGCTCCTCAAGCGCTTCAATTTCTTTTTGGGCAAGCTCGCCGTCTAAGTAAGCGCTTAACTCCTTATTGAAATGGCATCTTTTCATCTTAAGCCTCCCTCTTCCTGTAAGTAAGGAAGAAGTTTATTTTTGAGCGCCTGCCTGGCCCGGTATATAAGGGTCTTTACCGTGTTCTGGGGCTTGCGCAGAATATCTGCGATCTGGTTATAGTCTAAATTCTCGTATTCTCTTAACACAAGAGCCTCTCTTTGGAGAAGGGGAAGGCCCTGTATGCACTCTTTTACCAACTCGACTCTTTCGTTTCCTGCAACGTTGTCCGCCGGAGAAGGGTGCGGGCTTGCAAAATCCTGAAATTCGTCAGGATCGTCCTTTTTGCGCGGCCAAAGCACGAACCATTTGTCCTTGCGCAATTTGCTGACAAAAGCATGATGCGCGATGCCGAGCAGCCAGGTGGTGAATTTACCCTGCGGCCTGTAAGTCTGGCGTGAGCGGTGCACCCTAAAGAAAACCTCCTGGGTCAGGTCCTTGGCCTCACAAGCGTTTTGGCTCATGCGGAAACTAAACCTGAAAACCCGGTCTTTATGGCGTACGAACAGCTCATCCATAGCCGCATCACTTCCTTTCTGGTACTCAAGCATCAACTCATCGTCCGTCATTTGGTGCATCTTATTCCCCTTCCCTTCTCCACCCTATTATACGCATGGAGGGGTAAAAAGTTTCATAATATTATGGGATTTATTATACCACTGAATAGCGGGAAATTAAGGAAATTGGCGAGAAACAAAAAATCCCCCGAAAGGGGGATACGGAATGTTTCACCTTGCTTCAGACTAAAAGTCAGCGAAAAATAAAAAGCTTTTGGAAACCAATGAAATAAATGGCGGGCCCGACGAGATTTGAACTCGCGGTCTTCAGATCGACAATCTGACGTGCTGAACCAGGCTGCACCACGGGCCCTTAAAAGCAGAAATTAATAATAGCAGATTTCTTGAGCGCTGTAAAGAAAGATTTTCATAAATCCTAAGTGCAAATTTTTGGGCAAACGCTGGGTTTTGACTCTGCTTTTGCCCTATACCAAACAGTTTCAGGCTGAATATCCCCAACTCAAAGGATGCGCGCTTAAGTTGAGCTGGTTCCCCTACCTTCCCCAACTCAAAAAGCCTTACCTTTATTTCTCGTTTATAAGACCCAAATATAAAGATTCCCAGATTCTTATCAATAGCCAAAAATACTAATATTCCCGGAAACACCGAATCTGCACCATTCTTTCGAGGAGATAATGTCCAGACTGAATTAATGTTTGTTCGCTGATTGTCCAAACTAAATAAGGACTGATAAGTGGAGAATTATGCGCAAATAGGTTCATTTCGCCACCCATTTTTAATGGCTGGCTTTTCTTAAACGAGCCTCTATAATACCCTATTTTTAAGCCTTCTTAAGCAAGTTTTTTAAACTCTTAATTATCCTTATTTATCACGAGGTTACATGAAATTTACCTTGTAATCTTCCGTCGCATATGATATACTTTTAATGAAAGCGAGAGAAAGAGTATAGTTAGGAAAAAATAAGGGCAAACTATCCGAAAGGGTAGGACGCAAAACTATCAGGGCCTCTTGATCTTAAAAAGAT
>Ga0315278_10000103_pt1 | contig 71957 bp, 70 predicted proteins | sample YL17G06_0_MG_FD_203880 | JGI IMG/M metagenome (GOLD analysis project Ga0315278, IMG submission 203880) | Sediment microbial communities from Yellowstone Lake, YNP, Wyoming, USA - YL17G06_0 | ecosystem: Environmental > Aquatic > Freshwater > Lake > Sediment | place: USA: Wyoming | collected... | reverse complement strand
ATAAATTTCAAAACAAAATTGAGCACAAATCTGAAGTATATTTTGATATATTCAGAGATAAATTAGCAAGTTTAGTTAAACATTATTCCAGTATTACGTTTCCACACGGGCTTGCTTGGGGAGAAGATGGTAAATATACTATACAGAATATTGGCGGTCGATATAGAATACTTTGGCATCAAGATTATCCAGCGGATATACTTATGCAATTTGTTAAGAAGTATGTAGACTTAGTAAATAATTTCTTACCAGTGACGGTTTATATAGCACCTGATGTAATCGGTCCTGAAGATTGGTATTACACATATGTACACACAATGCAGGGAATTAATATCAATTCTGTTGTAATTTTATTTTATGATTACAATAAATATTAAGCCCTATTATCTTGAGATTACAACATGAAAATAAATGAAATAACAAATACACCAGTTGAACTTATGCATGATGAAGATGATTTAAATTATATCAAACAACATGCGATAATAAGTAAAAAAGAACCAATTAACGATGATCCATTTCAGAATTTATCAGTTGAAAATATTAAAGTGTTCGAAGCTAAATTAAATGTAGTAATAACACGATTTAATAAATTATTATCACCTACATATACAGAAATTAATTATAAATCACAAGAACTCTTACATATACAAGGTGTAGTTTATATAACTACAGGTTATGTAAAATGGAAGATGAGTTGCCCGAAAAGTATAATTATGGAGTTTGTTAAAGTTTATTCTGGTTTAGTTTCTTCATTTATCCCTGAAACTATATATTATAAACGCAAAGGTTATACAGGTAAAAAATTGTATAAAACTCAAGTACATACAGCGGCATTACCAGAACATAGTACACAGAAATGGTTACATAGAGTTACAATATTACTTTCAGAAGTTAAATAATATGAAAATAAATGAAATAACAAATACACCAGTTGAACTTATGCATGATGAAGATGATTTAAATTATATCAAACAACATGCGATAATAAGTAAAAAAGAACCAATTAACGATAGTGATTCGTTTCAAAATTTATCAGTACCGGTATTTGATATTGATATATTTGCAAGTAAACTATACGTATTAGTAAAACGTGTTAATTACTTATTATCACCTAATTATACTGAAATATCTTATAATAATTGGGCATTTATGCAAACAAAACCTAGAAATACAGATCTCAAAGCAACTCCAACTGTATGTTATTTAAAATGGAGTGTAGAGTGTCCAAAACACATAATTATGGATTTTGTCAAACAATATTCTAAGTTAGTTTCTATGTTTGTTCCTGAAATAATATATTATAGTTTTCGTGATGGGCCTATGAGACATTATGCAACTAGTATAGTAACTAGAACAAATTATAAAATAGCATCACGTAATTCTATAATAACAGACGCACACATGTCAACGATAGTCATTAAGGAAAAACTATATGGGTATACATATTATTAAGCTTTAATTTCATTTGGTAAATGAACCCTGTGTAAATAAAACTTGATTTATATAAAAAAGTATTATATAATATACAATTATATAAATAAGGATTACAATGTCTATCATGGATTATTGGGCTCTTGAAGGAAGTGAACCAAGACCTAATCAGATAAAAACATTACTTTGGTTAGAAGCAAATAAAGATAAAAAATATTTATTTTGTGAATTACCGGTAGGTGCAGGCAAATCTCCAATTGGTGTTACGTATGCTAAATGGGTTAATGCAACTAACGGGAATGGTTATCAAGCATCATTTATAATGACTCCCCAAAAAATATTACAAACTCAATATGAGAAATCATTTATGGGTGAAGACGTACGTGAGAGTTTTATGCAATCAATGTATGGTCAAAGTAATTATAAATGTACAGAAAAAAAAACTACATGTAATATTGGTGCATTATTAAAACCCCGTTGTTCTAATTGTCCATATCAAAACGCAAAAAAATTAGCAATTGCTGCTAAACATGTAATATTTAATTATGCACTTGCATTAACTGCGTTTCAATATACAGATTCATTTGCACCAAGAAATGTAATTGTGTTTGATGAGGCACACAATATTGAAAATATTTTAACAGAGTATAATAATATTTCAATAACTGCGAGTTCATGTGAGCATAATGGAATAAAACTAGTTAAATCACGAGAGTTTGAAGAAGTTATAGAATGGATTAAATATGAATATTTTCCTAGAATGGATGATGTGTTAGATCAATTAACAAGCGACTGTGAGTATTTGTTAACCCAACAATCTTCAACATTGTCTAGAGAAGAAGTACATCAATTACAAATATTATATAGTTTAACAGAACATTTAAGGTTAGTACATCAATTTATAATAACCGATATTATTAAATTACAAAGACAATACGTATTAACTCATGATAAAGACTCAATAAAATTTAAGTTCCTATTTGGGCGAGATAATTTTAGAAGAATTTTACAAAAAAAAGCTGATAAATTTTTATTTATGTCTGCAACAATTTTTGATGCAATTGAAATGTGTAGGTGTTTAGGTATACCTGAAAATGAAACAGCATATATGTCGGTTCAGTCTGATTTCCCAGCAGAAAACAGGCCAGTGTTATATAATCCAATTATGAAAATGAATTATAGTTGGAATAATAGTGAGAACAGTTCTGATCGTAGAAAAATGATTAAAGCAATTTTGAACATATTAGTTAATCATAAAGATAATCATGGGATTATTCATACAGGTAATTATGCCATTGCTCAATGGTTGGTAGAGGAATTACAAGATAATGAAACTCATGAAATTTTACACCACAATATTGGTTCAACTGATTCAAGAGATACTGTACTTAAATTATTTACAACTGCGAAACAACCAACATTATTAATATCACCTAGTATTACTGAAGGTTTAGATTTATTTGAAGAAAAAGCAAGGTTTGCAATATTTGTTAAAATACCATTTGGAGCTATGGGAGATGCATGGATTAAGGCCCGCATGACCATTTCTTCACATTGGTATAAAATACGAACACTCACGGATGTAATACAGGGTTGTGGTCGTATTGTTCGATCAAAAGATGATTGGGGAGTTGTATATATTTTAGACGAGTCATGGCAACACTTATACAATCAAATGAAATCGTTTATACCAAAGTGGTGGAAGGACGGTTATATATCTAAGTAAACAATAAAAAAGCCTCAATTAAGAGGCTTTTTTATAATCAGTATAATTTTATTCTGTAATAGGTTCTTGATCATCACCTTCATCATCAACTGGAATATCTTCAGATGTATCCGGTATTGTAGGTACTTCTGCAGCAGCTGCAGCTGCTTCTTCTGCTGCTTCCCATTGTTCAATTTGTGCTGAAATAGCACTTAATAATTGTTTTGACGCAGAACTCGCAATAACTAATTCAATTTCAGCTGCTTTTTGAGCCTCAATTGCAGCATCATAAAACAATACTGTTTGTTGAATATTTTGCGGTAAATCGGTTGTTTGAAATGTTTTATCTTTAAAATTTATTGTATTAGTTGGCATTACTATATCTCCTATTTGTAATGTTATTATTTATATAGTTTTTTAAACAGGGTATTAATTAATCATTATTATCATCCAACCCTGAAAACATAGATAATAATTGTGAACGTCTTGCACCATCAGTTAACTTTCGTTCAGTATTAGTTTTACGGTGGTTTGTAGTTGCTTGTTCAATAGGATTTACAGACTTTGCAGTTTCTAATTCATTTGAATGTCTTTTAGTAGAATCTAATACTCTTAAAGCACTACCCATCCATTTAAGATGTACAAATTTTCCAACACCATCCGAAGATCTAGTTTTTAATAATTTGAGCATCATTTCACCTGTTGCTTTCATTATATTACTAAAAAATATAGTAATATAGACATCAGTTGTATTAATTTTAGTTTTACCACCAGCAATATTTGAATGATTTCTATCCGCACTATCATCAGTACTTTTAGTTTGTTGACTTGCCGTTAATCCAATAGCATTATAATCATACGCTATTTGACTAAATTGTTCAGTACATCTTTTATCTTTTTCAGATAAGTTATCAGCAGATACATGTTCATTCGGACCCATTAAATCTAAATAATCTAAAATTATAACATCTGGAATACACTTACGTTTTAATTCAAACTCACGTAAAAAAGCTCTAATTTCATTAGCAGTTGTACCAACTGACAAACGTTCAATGATTATATCACCCATAGTGTCCTTTGCACCTTTGATTTGTGTGATAACTTCTTGCGATCTTTGAATTATTTCCCTTTGTGTAACATTAGTTACCATACTCACATATCGTTTCCAAATCATATCAACTGGTAATTCTAAACTAAGATATAATACAACTAAACCTTGTTCTGCAAAGTTTAATCCCATATTTGCCATTAATATCGATTTACCTTCTCCTGAATTAGCAGAAACTAATATTAGTTCTTTTCGCCTTGCTCCTCCATCTAAATATTCATCTAATATAAGGTAACCTGTTGATATTGCAGGACTTTCAAGTAACCGTTGTATCATACCTTCAGGGTCATCAAAAAAGCTAACCCCTACAGAGCGATGTATTGAGGTAGTTACAGCTTTTTTTATAATAGTTTCAATAGCACCATAATCTCCTTTTAGCATTAAAGCAGGGGACTTTAAAATTGCATGTTCGATAGCTTTATGTTTGCAAAACTGTTCAATTTCAATTATACAATAATCTGTTTTAGATTTATCAAGTGTTTGTAGTTTATATTTAATATCCGCTTCTGCATAAACTTGATCTAGATCAGGTAAATCCCTATGATCATTATAATAATTTTTGATAAATATGATTGAGTTACGATATTCAGGTTCAAAATATTCAGCTTTTATTATATTATTTGTAATTGCAAAAACATCAACAGACGATAAAAGATATTCAATTAATAACTTTTGTTTTTCTGGATTCATACTAATCTTTATATACGTGGAATAATTTATATAATTTTAATAGGCGGGTACATATCTATGATAATACCGTTATTGACTGAAGTAATGGTTTTTGTTGTTGTATTATTTTGATTTGTTAATGTAGTTACATCTATTACAGATGTAAGTATTTTATCGTTATATGTATTACCATTTGATAATAATATCCAAACTAATCCTTTTTGATTAATAATTGGACTATTAGTAATATTGTTAGTAGATAACGCTGTTATACTTATTGTATACGTAGAAGTAATAATATTTGGAATTATCGTGGGAAGATTAATAGTATATACAATAAAGTTTTTTCCATTAAAGTATATATTATTTGTATCACCCCACGGTAATAACGAGTTATTATTTAAAAGTGGGACGGAGATATTAATCGGACCAGTATTTGTATTTGCTGTGTTTATAGTTAATTTAAGAACTGGGTTAATATATTGTCGTGATAATGCAAATGTTAAATGTTGTTCATTAGATATTTGAAATAACTTATCAACGATAGTAGTAGGTATGTTATTATCTATATTATTATATTTTGCAATGCATTCTATTATTCCAGTATACTTAAGAGGTAATATAATTTTTACTGTATTAATATCGATATATATAATACTTGATGGAATAAATTTAATTAAATTATTATTAATATCATATACATATACGTTAATATCCGGTCTATTATTTAATCCGTGTTTAACTTTCCATACAGTTGCAGCTACTACTTGAGTATGTTTGTATAGCAATAATCGTTGCATCCAATCAGTTAAATTGTTATCAATAGATGTTGCATGTCCTCGTATGTACTCAGGATAAGTGGCTGCGTAATACAGTTTTCCTTTGCAATTTAACGTAATAATACAATTACGAAACACTTCAAACCCATTTTTATTTTGAGGTACATCAATGTTTCTACGACATGTATCGCATTTATAAGTAACTATTGCCATTTTAATTTATATACCGTTAATCCCGATGTTTCTTGTATGTATTGTGCTGCTATTGTATTATCTGTCGGGCATTCAGAGATAATAAATTTTTTATCTATTGAATGCTCTGGTTTCATACTTGTTAATAACCAAGGAGATATTCGAATACTTAATTCACCATTAGAATCAGTTCCAGGTGTAATTACCTTAATTTCTTCCAATACTATTGTAGTAGAGTTTTCATTAACGAATTTTCCGATGATTTCTTCACCAGATAATAGCTTTAATGTCCATATTAATATAGTATTTATCATAGTATTTAATTTGTTAAATTATAAGAATCGGTATTTTTACAATCGTTCCTAAATAAGGAATTTTATTATTATTTAGTTTATTATATTCAATAATAAGTGAGTTAAGTGTGTCTGAGTCCATATTCATATAATTTAATTTACGAATTATGGCTGTAATTGTTTCACCGGATCCAAATTGGTGTAATTTATATTGCACAGAGTACTTTTACACCTCGTAAAATTAAATTACATATGGTATTAAAAATATATTTAATAGCATTAAATACCATATGTATACTAACTATAGCAATTACGGTATAAAACAACCATATAATAATAGAAAACGTCATTGGTCGTTGACCATGAACTGCACTAATTGCGACATCAGCTGCAACCGCTGATGACAACATTATCTTCGTTTCACGTTTCATGTTAATTAATCTCTTTATTATGATATGATATTATATCATAAAAAGCAATAAAAATCAACTTTTATCGTTTAATTTACGGGTTTTTTTACAACATGATATAATTTCATCATAATTTTGCATAGATAATGTTTGCTCAATTCTTGACATTGTAATAATTTTTTCAGCTATTTTATGCAATTGCATATCACTACCAGCGTCTTCTTTTGCCCATTCTAATAATCTAATAAAAAGCGGTACGTCTAATGTAATTTTATCCGGTGGATTATCTGCGCTTTGTTGGGTTGATATTGCAGGTTGATTATTTGTTGGATTAAAAACAACGCTAGGTCGATCATGACTGATTGTCGACATATCAAATGTAATCTCACTTTCTTCATGTAATACTTGATTTAATTTCATATATTTTACTCGGTTATTTCTTCTAATGGTTTATATATAAATTTAGAGATCCAATATGCATCAGTTAGGTCAAATAAGCCAGTAGATTTTTTAAATCCTTTTGCTATAAAACTATCTCTAATAAACGCAGGAAGTGCATTTACCATATCGATCTTAGTTATTTTACTTTTAGCACTTCCACCGCTTCCAGTTGCAAATTTTTTAACTGATGTTGGTGCCACTACTATAGTATTATTTATACTTAATTGAGTTCTTAATGAAGTTATAATCACATACTGTAATCCTGCGAGATCTCGAGTAGCACTCCCTCGCTGCCCAAACGATAATCCTTCAATCGCTATTGTAGCGGTAGGATATTGACTACATAAATCTATAATTTTATTTGTGATTTTGATAGCCCGGTCATATATATCTCCATCTATAGCAGATGTTTTACAAATTCCAAAATCTATCATTGGAGTTGGTAAATATAATTTATTATTTAATACACAATATCCTGTAGATGTATAGCTTTGATCTAATCCGATGTATATACCCATATGCAACTCCTATATGGGTATATTTATGATTTACATTATGGGGTTGATACACTGATAGGTGATATTTTATTTTTCCATTATTACACTATATCCATCCGCCATACTAACATCCATCACTTGATCGAATAAAGTCATTGTTTCTTCTCTATGTGTAATAATATATAGAGTTGTATTTTCATCTCTCGCTTTACGTTTCAACATACTTATTGCTGCAGTCATACCAGCTCCATCTAACCCGATATCTAAAGCTTCATCAAATAAGCAAATATTAACTGGAATATGTAATTTTTGTCTTACATCTCTAAATGCCATAGTCATTGCAATATTAACTCTGCTGCGTTGTCCATTTGATAAATTGTTACTACTAATATATCTACCTAAATGAGTAATTTCAACAATCATTTGATGTGTAAATTCCACTTTAAATGGTAACTCTAAATCCACTAAATAATGTTGCAATCTCGCGTTTAAATATTGTAAATTAACAGTTAATAATTTTTTACGAATAAAACTATCTTTTTTAACTAATAATTTTAATAAAAACTGTTGGTGCTCAGATAATCTACGTAACCTATTAACTTCTGTATAATCAATATCCTCAATACATGTTTTTTTTAATTCTATATACTGTTCATAATACACATTAGGTGCTATTTTTAATTCTTCTACACGTTGAGTTGTATATTGACTTTCATTTTTTATATCAATTAATTCTTCCAAATTATGAACGGTTATTTGATTAATTATATTATTGTGTTCTACAATATTTGTTTCAATATCAATAGCGATTGCATCAATGAACTCAAGTAATTCTGCTATATTATAAATACAATCTTTTATTTGAATCTCACACTCAGTAATTTTTTCTTTATTTGTATATGTTTGTAGACAATACGGGCATGTATTCGAGTTTAGATGGTTAATTTCATGAGTTTTTTCTATTTGTAATTTTTCATATTTTTGAACCGACGATGATAATGTTGCTTGTTGTTTTATTAATTTTTTTTTAATTACTTCTAATTCATTAGATTTATTATACAATTCCCGTTCATTATCAAGATTTAAATTATTGATTTTAGCTAATTTAGATTCAAGTTCAGTTATTTTTATTTGATTATTATCATCAAACGTATCAGCTTTCTGTTTAATATTTTGTATTTGTTCTACCAACCTTAGTTGTTCACGTTCAATTGATTGAATCTGAATTAATTGAATTTTAAGTGAATCTTCAGTTGATTTAACTAGGTCCTTAATTACACTAGCTTTATCAGCTAATATAGTCATATTAAATAATCTTTCAATAAAACTTGTCTGTGATGGACTAACAGCATGATTTGCAGGTAGATCTAAAAATGATGTATTGGTGGCTGATATTACAACTATACGAACAAACATTTCAAACGGTATATTAATAACAGATAGTATTTTTTTATCCGTATTGTAATTTCCATCTAATGTTTCATTATGTGTTTCGTTAAATATAGTTTCATCTTTATTAAAGTATAACTTTACATAATTCCCAGAACCTCCTGGTTTCATTTTTCGAGCACGTAATATTTTATAATATCCAATATTGGGTATGTAAAATGTAACTGATACTTCCATGTGCTTTTTATTAACATTATTGATGAGTTCATCAACTTTACAATTAGATAATGTTTTATCATATAACACATACAATAATGCTTGTATTATCGCACTTTTACCTACACCGTTAACACCAGCAATTAATACAACACCATTTTTATTTAACTTAATAACAGTATTAGTATTACCGTACGATAAGAAGTTGCGGATATTTAAATCAAGAAATTGAAGCATTTATCACCTCTGCACTTTGATATATTTCAATTAATAATTTATTATCAATTTGTGGTGTATCAATTTCACGTAACATCATAACAATTGTATCATCAATATTATACGGTTTACCATCGTCTAATAACGATTCAGTTGCAATTGTACCAATATCACTATAATCATTATTTTTATGTTCTTCAATAGTAAACTCTTGTAATTTATGTTTTTTACTGTATAACTTACGTAATTTTATTGATTCTTCATATGTAATTTCAATATCAGCATAGCATTTTACATTAGCTCCTTGGGTTAAAACAATAGAACCATCTAAAATAGCAGACAGTTTTGTATTGATATATTTTGGACAAGCTGGCCAATCGGTAAATGTTATATCATCAGTATTATGATCATGAATTGCAAACCCTCTATTATTATCATTAGCATCGCTATAATCCATGGGAAAGGTATTTCCAATATAAATTACATTATCATGTGCTTGTCTTTTATGAAAATGACCAGAAAATATATGTTTCGGTTCAGAGAATAAAGTATGATCAGGTCCATTTTGCATAGTAATATTATATCCAGTTATAACAAAACCTTCAAATTCAAAATGCCCATAATAATTTGGAAGATGTTTATAATTATTAAGAATATTATATTCTGAATGAAATAAAAACGGACATAATAGTGCTCCATCTCCAATATAATTTATTATAGTCGGTTCATTAATAACATGAAAGTTTGTTAAATTATGATACATTATAGTAGAATACACTTTACGATGTACACGTGTATAAAGATCATGATTACCAATAATAAAAAATACAGGTAGATTTAAATCATTTAATAATTTCGCACCTAGGTGTGCATAATTTAGAGTCGACACGTTAACAGTATTACGATTATCAAACCAGTCACCAAGGAATATAATATGGTCTATTGTAACATCTTGTTTTATATGATATATTATAAAATGAATAAAATCAAGGCAATTGTGATTATGGTTATCTGAATTTTGTTTTTTACCCCAATGAATATCAGTAAATAATAACCCTTTAAGTAATTTTTTCATGAATTAAATTTAAACGTTATAGTTCTGCATCGATAATGCATTCGAAATCTACAAAATGGGCAGATCGTTCTAATAATTCTAACCTTTCAATTTGTGTAATATGTTCTAATTGAGCAGCTTGTTCATCAAGATCAACAATATCATTATATATTTGTTGTCCGTGATATTCATCAGTATATTCTGATAGAAACGTATGAGAGGGATCAAGCCCTTGATCTATTAATAATAGATCGCGTACATGTCGTTGTTTTTTTTCTTGATTTAAAAATTGTACAAAACTACTTTTTATGCATTGTGTATAGTAAGAAAACGGATTTTGAGATTTGTCAGTATTAAACGACGCCCATATTTTACAGAGGTTTAATAGTGCGTAAGCTTTCATATCTTCAATATAGCTATAATTAGCAAAATTACTTTTCTTTGAATATCGATCGCATAGTGTAATCAGCATATTTACTAGATTATCAGTCATTTGATTTTTTGATTTGCTGATAATAATTTCTATCAGCATATCATGATTATTTAGATAATTCCTTTTTTTAACAGGTTTTAACATTAGCTAAGCTCCTTTTATTATGTTATTAGTGTAGTGTAATATAAGTGTCGTTTTATTGCAACTATTTTTAGTATAAATATATAATATGGTATATAGAGAGTGCACACATGGCGACAACAGTAGATAAAGACGAAAATCAATTTAAAATTAGACTTGAATCACCACGAAACGGTAGGTTAGTAGTATTTAATACTTCTCCTGCGTTAACTGAAAATAAAAGTGTGTCTTATTCAACGTTAAACCCTGTACATATGCCTGGAACTTATTATGTGTATGAAAATTCTCCAGGTCGTAAATTTGATTTATCACCTATAACATTGGTATCGAGAAATCAAGTTGAGGCGAGACTTAACTTACAGCGTGTTACATATTTACGTGGTTGGACAATGCCATATTTTGGTTCAACAGAAACACCGTCAAATGTATTAAATGAATCTAACGCACAAGATGAACTAAAAGATTGGTTAGGAGCACCTCCTGAAACTTTATATTTCTCTGCATATGCAACTACTGATAGTAGAGGTCAGATATATAGAGTTCCAGTTGTTATTGAATCATTAAGTATAAACTACCCTAACGATGTTGACTATATTCCAACAGCTAGTAGAGGCTCTACTGATAAATTAGGAGGTGTACCATTCCCGACGATAACATCAATTACTTGTTCATTAGCTGAGCAGCATTCAGCTAATGAATTTGAGAAATTTAATTTAATAGCATACCGAAACGGTGTGTTAACTGCATTTTAAGGAACTACAATGACAACAAAAGCAACAACACAACTTGGTGCAAGATCAAGGTATTTAGTAGGTGGTCAAACTGTTATATTACGTGATAGTGTTGGGTGGTGGAATCGTACAATTTTTTCAACAAGTGTTGATGATGTACAGTTAATTCTTGGACCTAAATATCATCAAAAACCATATCTTGTTGCACATGATATATACGGAAAAGCTGATTTGATGTGGTTTGTATTACAATATAACAATATAATTGACGTCACAACAGAATTTATTGAAGGTATTACTATTATGTTACCTTTACCTCGTAGACTACAAATGAATTTACTATAATATGGCAGCAGAATATAATCCGTTACACGCATATAGAAGTTATGTACCCCATTATGCATTAGTTGCATTAAAAGGTACAACAGCTGCATTTCAATTTTTTGAAACTGATGCAAATACAAAATCGGGGATGAATTTATACTTACACCCGCCTGGTGGTCGAGAAAATAAGTATAAAGCTCAAGGAAAAAATAATGATTATGTAGTAATATTTAATTCAACAACAGATGCTGAGTTTTATATTGATAAACTTGATATATCTTCAGTAATGCAACAACAAGGTAAACAAGTTGCAAAAGGGTTTAATATTCATGCAACTACTATCAGTATGAGTATAAAACTTATTGAACCATTTACTGTTGATTTTATTTCAGCACAACTTACAGCTAAAAATAATTTAGGTATAGATAATTGGCAAGAAATGCATTATTTACTTAAAATATTTTTTGTTGGATATAAAGATGATGATAGTGTAGATGTCATTTCACTCGTAGCACCTATTGAGTTTAGTATAGCATTAATTACTTTATCATTAACACACGCAGGTTCTGAGTATATAATTACATGTTTACCTATTGCGGGTGCCGGTCACGATACAACATTTAACAATATTGGTGGTATTACAATGCAAACAGCAGGTAGTGTTTCAGCCACTATTGATAAATTAAACGCTAAACTTGCAGAAAGAACAAATAATAAAGAGCTTAACATTAAATCAAATAATCCTTCAATTAAATATAAAGTATTTTTAGATCCAGTGTATAAGGATCCAAAATATACAATTAATAATATGACACCTGATCAATTAAATAACTATTTAGGTGTAAAAACTGCAGCGAATGTTCAATTTATAACAGCTAAAAGTGATACAATAACAGACACCATTACTAACATTATGTTATTAAGTAATGCTGTTGTCGCGGAGTTAACTCCAAATCCTGAACCAGGTCCAGGTGAATTAGCACCAACATATGTGCATAAAATTCATAGTACGTCTGCGGTAGTTGATAATGAATTAACCTATTATTATTATATTATTAGACACACTGTAAATGTAATGGGTATATCAGCACCTAATACTAATAACGCAAGTATTGATACAAACCCATTAATTGATGCTGCAAAACTTAATGTATCATATATCGAATACGATTATATTTATACTGGTAAAAACGTTGATATTCTTCAATATATAATGACTATACCAATGTTTGGTGATGGATCTCCATTTACATTATTTCAAACTTCTACAACAGGTACGAGTGTCGGACAAACAAAATTAGCCAGTGATCAACAAATTCCTGAAATAGCTAATAAAGTTGTAAAAGCGGGGCATAATGACAATGAATTAACTATAACAAGGTATAACGGTGCTACACAACCCGATAAGGTAAGTGAACGTTCTTCAGTGCCTATGACTACTGTAGATCAAAGTAATGTTGGTAGAGGTGCAGCTAATGCAGCTTTATTTTATAAAGGAAGACAAGCGTTATCTAATTTTGTCTCAAATACAAATATATCGGCGGTAATAGAAATAGTTGGCAATCCTTTAATTTTAAATACAATAATGCTACCAGGTCCAGTATTTCTTGATAATCAAGGAGTAGGAGTATCAGCACAAACGGCAAAGCAGAATCTTGAAGATCGAAAAAAATTAGGAACATTGGGAGGGTCTCCGTTAACTATGCCTTTAGTAAAAATAAACGTTCGTATACCAAAACCGACTTATGCGCAAGGTGGTGTATATGGTGGAGAATCACCTGATTATGAAAATAAATTCAGTACCTCGTTTTGGAATAATAATTGTTATACAATAATGATTGTTGACCATGTATTTGAAAAAAATAAATTTATACAACGTTTGAAGTTAAATTTGTATTTACCGCCTAGAAGTGGTTCAGTGGATCTAATCAGTGCAAGTTCATCAGGTAACACGAGTAATGATAGTAATGTGACACCGACTAACACATTACCGTCTAATTTATCAACAAAAGACACGAATGCAAGACGTCAATATGTATATAATGGGTTATTAAAAAGACATTTTTCATCGGTACATGCATCGGCTATTGTCGGTAATATAGCAGTTGAAAATCCTACTTTTGACCCGGCTGTACATCAAAAAGGAGGTCCTGCATACGGTCTTTGTCAATGGGAAGGATCAAGAAGGACTGATTTACAAAATTTTGCAGCAAGTCAAGGTAAACCTGAGTCAGATATGGATGTACAATTAGATTTTATACGACACGAACTAAGTCCTACAGGTACACACGCATCCGCTTATAAATTATTAATGAAAACCACAGATGTATCATCTGCTACATATGTAGTAACAGCTTCATACGAAAAACCGAAGGGAGCTAGTGGTGGAGTTATAAAGAATCCAGGTCCAATGCAGTATAATAAAAGAGTAGCATCGGCTGAGCAGATATATAATCAGCAAAAAGACGCTTGATTTATTGATTATTAGCTCATATCATATCATTTTTCATATAATAAAAAGGAAAATGATATGACAACTCAACCTGAATCAGCAACATTACCGTCTGTACCTGCAGATCGTGCTAAATTAAAAGGTATGATTGAAGAAGCTGCGGTCTGTATGCAACGTATAGATGATCAACGTGAAGCTATGAAAGATATTTTTGAATTAATTAAAGAAGACTTTGCAATCGCGCCTAAATACTCCCGCAAAATGGCTAAAGCATACCACAAACATACTTACCGAGATATGCAAGCTGAACAAGAAGAATTCGAATTATTGTATGAGGGAATCATCGGTACCGAATAACATTTATAACAAGGATTGTGATGAGTTATATATCAGCTAAATTAGATAGAAAAACAAATAAAGTACTTGTATGGCATAGTGAAAATCACGTTACAACATGTAAACGATATCCAGGTATTTATGAATTTTATATAGCAGATAAAGACGGTGAATATGTTAGTGTTTTTAATGAAAAACTAAAAAAGTATTCATTTGATTCTTATTATGAGTTTGAAGAAGCAAAAAAATTCTTAATTGATGAAAAACGAATTAAGTTGTATGAATCAGATATAGATATTGAATTTAAGGTATTATCTAAATTATATTATAAACAACCTGCACCAAAACTTAATATAACTATGTATGATATTGAGGTTGATTATAATCCATTAATCGGATTTTCATCACCATTAAATCCATACGCACCTGTAAATGCAATATCATTACATCATTACTGGTTGGGAGAATCATATGTACTTGCAGTACCCCCGCCGGGTTTTGATATGAATGATTTTGATGAATCATTACGTGATTTATCGAAAGTGGAATTTTTTAAAAATGAACGATCATTACTATTACGGTTTTTAGATCTTATTGAAGACACTACGTTAATCACGGGTTGGAATTCAAACGGGTTCGATGACCCATATATTTGTAAACGAATTAATCAAATATTAGGCCCACGAGCGTTAAAACGGATGTCCTTTCCGGATGCACCTATACCTAGATTTCGTGAAACACTTGTACGAAATCGAACTCAATGTTTTGTAGATATATATGGTAGAGTATCTGTCGATTATTTAGAAATATTTAAAAAATATGAATTTAAAGAACGTCCAAGTTATAAATTGGAGGCAATTGCAGATGAATTTTTACCACATTTACCTAAATTATCGTATACAGGAACATTAGCGTCTTTGTATCATAATGATTTTAATCATTTTATTCGATATAATGTTCGTGATACTGAAATATTGAAAGGTTTTGAAGATAAATTAGGATATATGGCACTTGCAAATGAAATGTGTCATTCATCATGTGGGTTATTTACTCACATTCATGGTACAGTTAAGTTAGTTGATTATGCTATTATTAATTATTGTCATAATGATTTAAATGTTAAAGTTCCAGATAGGTGGGATACCGCAGATGGTAGTATTCAAGGTGCATATGTATTATTACCACAACAAGGTATGCATGAACATATTGGATCAATAGATATTTCATCACTGTATCCATCAGCCATTATTGCGATAAATATTAGCCCAGAAACATATATTGGACAATTTGAGAATAATATTAATGATTGGGAAACATTATATGCACGTAGAGAAGAAGAATTAACATTATTTCTAGCAGATGGTAGTACTATAAGTAAAACAACCTCTGAATGGGTTGGTTATATGTTGAATAAAAAATGGGCAGTTAGTGGATATGGAACAGTGTATGATCAAACTAACCCGGGTATTATTCCAACAATATTAAGTAATTGGTATGTTGAACGAAAGGAATTTCAAAAATTAAAATTACAATATCATGATGAAGCAAGTGCGAATCCTACACAATATGATGGATTAATTGAAAAATCAAATTATTATGATCGATTACAATTTGTTACAAAGATACGGTTAAATAGTACATATGGAGCACTCACCAATTATAATTTTAGATTTTTTAAATTAGAAGCAGGTGAATCTGTAACTGGAACTGGTAGAATGATTTTACGACATCAATGCCGTAAAGTATCAGAATTATTAGGTGGTCCATATAATACAAATTTTCCATTATATGAAACAGTTAAAGAGTGTATTGAGCATGGATGTTCTCCTGATTTAGCACTACACGGGCCAGTGTTTAAAGGAGAATTTCCTTCAGAATCAATAGTATACGGAGACTCTGTGGCACATGATTCTAAAATATATACAAACATAGGATTATGTAATATATGTAATTTGTTTAATGAAACTGAAATAATTATTAACAATAAAGAATATTATCATCCTAGTAATTTACAAGTACTAACATATGATGAAGTATTACAAGATTCATGTTATAAATCTGTAAAGTATGTAATGAGACATAAAACAGCTAAACAAATGTATAGAGTATGTATATCAAATACAAATTTTATTGATGTAACTGAAGACCACTCATTAATTGGTTATAGAAACACTAATGTATGGAAACCAGGAGAAACAAGATTAATTAACGTTAAGCCTGAAGAAATCGGTATAATTGCTAATAGTTTAATATTTCTAAAGCGAATTCCAAGAATTAATATTAATGATTTAAATTATACAAAAGAAATATATCAAATAATGGGGTATGTATTAGGTGATGGTTATGTTGCAAAAACAGTTCAAGGTAATATAGGATTAAGTATAGGAAATCAAGATAAAGAAGAAGTTATTGAAAAATTATTATTACCATTAATTAAACAAAAATGGATTACTTCATTTAAAGAACAATCTAATACTCATGATGTTAGAATATGTGGGTCTAAATTATATTATTTACTTAGATCTACATTATATGAAACAGGTATAAAAAGAATTCCAAAATTTATATTTCAAGAGACAGAAGAGCATATTGGGTATTTTTTAAGTGGGTATTTTAGTGCAGATGGATCTACTTCAATTAAAGGTAAAGTATCATTATGTTCTATTACATATGAAAATATTATTGGTGTACAGCAATTATTATTTTATTGTGGTATACCGTCAAATTATTTTCAAGAAACAACACCTAATTTATATAAAAATATAAGTACAGGAACATATAGTTATCATTTAAACATTAAAGATGGTTATGGATTTAGAGAAAAGATTGGATTTATATTAACAAGAAAACAAAACTGTATTATTAAAAAACGTGGTAATGCAACTAAAATGGTTCTTGATTATGGTATTAGTTTATGTCGTATTACAAAAATTGAAAAACTTGAATATGATGATTACGTTTATGATATTGAAGTTGAAGACACTCATACATTTTTTGCTAATAATATTTTAGTACATAATACAGATTCATGTTATTATAAAACGTATACACAAAACTCTGAAGAAGCAATAAAAACTGCGGATGCGGTAGCGGAGGTTGTAAACAAATCTTTCCCAGCATTTATGAGAGAAGCGTTTTTATGTCAACCGGGATATGATCAAAAGATAAAAACTGCAAGAGAAATTGTTAGTGATCGTGGTATATTTGTTGATAAAAAACGATACATGTTACATATTATCGATAGTGAAGGTCATGCTGTTGATAAGTTAAAAATAATGGGATTAGAATTAAAGAAAACCACATTGCCAAAGCCAGTTCAACAAACATTAACAAAATTTATTGAACGTTTATTGAAAGGGGCAACTTGGGATTCTATTGCAGCAGAAGTGGTTGCATATAAAAAAGAATTAATAAACACCCAAGATATTTTATCTATAGGGTTACCAAAAGGAGTTAATAATGTTGAGAATTATACAGTGTCTTATGAGCGCGATCGTACTTGTAGACTACCCGGTCACGTTGCTGCAGCTATATATTATAATATTCAGCTTAAAGAACATGAAGATCATGAATCTCCAGTAATAACTTCAGGAACTAAGTTAAAAGTATTTTATCTTAAATCAAAATTTGGAAAGTTTAAATCAATTGCATTACCAACAGATATTGATACTGTACCATCTTGGTTTTATGAATACTTTTTACCTATACTCGATAGGGATGCACAACTGTATCGTTTAGTTGATAAACCGTTAGAACATATACTTAACGCTATTAACGAAGAAGTACCAACAGCTCAACTATTTCACGTAAAAGAATTATTTACATTTTAGGGACAACTATGACTGTTTTAACGAAAGATATAATTCATCAAATAATCCAAGCAGTTAAGACAGCAAAGTTATTTGGTATTGAATCATTTATATTGGAACCGAATATAATTAGAGGTATAGACGAAACAAGATCAGTTGCTATTTTTGATAATAATATAACCTTTGATATTAACTATTCAATCGGGATTAATCGGTTAGATATTTTAGTTAATAGGTTAACTGTATTTAATTCTATAGAGAATTTTAGTGTTGATTGCATTATTGATGAAAAAATAAATGAGGCAAGATCATTAGTAATCAAAGCGGATAGAGTTAAAGTTGAATATAAATGTGCTAGGATAAAAGCTATTCAAGCACCTAAAACAATAGAAGATACTAGAAAATATAAACTTGAAATAAGTGAAGATATTGCTAATCTTTTTATCAAAGCCGATTCAGCTATGCGAGCTGAAACTATGAATATATCTTGTAACGATGATGTTGTAACATATGAATTTGTTGATTCAAATAATGATGTTTTTCAATACGAATCGACTTTAAAAGCTGTAAATCTAGTAAATGATAATTTTGTTAATTTTAGACATAAATATTCAGTTAAACTTATTATGTTAGCAATTAAACATAATAATACAGGTAATTTTTATATAACTAATAAAGGAATGTTCAACGCTGATGTTAATGGGATAAATGTATACATTATATCAAAACAATAAAGGTACATTAATGAATTGGTTTACAAAATTATTTAAGAAGAAAACTACAGTGGGCGCATTACCTTCAACTAAAGAAGTTGAACCACTAATACAAATATTGGGTGAACGTATTGATCCGGAAAAAGGTGTTGAACTTACTTTAGATTGGAATGATGAATTTATCACCTATTTAAAATCAAATGGGTATCATGGTACATCTGATGAAGCAATAATACAACATTGGTTAGGAGATCTTTATTTGGATATGCAAAGAAGACTTCAAGCTCGCATTAATATGAATAGTGATTATGAATAGTGTTCTATTGATTGTGTAATATTTGATACAAGATTATCTGTGAATGCAAAACATTCAGTACGGCCAGCAAACCCAGGTAATGGGATGTATTGATTCTCTCGAAATGAGTATTTAATATGTTGTTCGATATTAACACATCGTTCAAGCGTCAAGCGATATTCAGCAAGTGTATTAATATTATATTTTTTATATGATTTATCTTGAAATCGTTTTTTAATGTTGTGAATGGTTATACCTACTTTTATAAAGGATTCTGTATCGTTTATAAAGTGTAATACGTATAGTGTTGTTATATGAGATAAATTATACCCCTTTTTAATATAACAAGGTGACAAGTTTTTGATCAATTTGCTCATTTGTTAATTTTCTTGACATTTTGTGCTTTATAATATATAATGAATATTTTAATTATACCACATATAAGGAAATTTAGCCAATGAAATTTTTAATTGTAGATGCACATAATATTTTGCACAAGACGTTCTACGTACATCAGACTGAAGATCTAGATATGTTAGTCAAATTAGCATTTCATGCAACATTTACTACATTAAACAAATATTATAAATTACATAAACCTGATCGACTTATTTGTGTGTTTGATAGAGCTAATTGGCGAGTTGATTATACAAAATCACCTGAATGTTATTCGGGTAGATTATATAAAGGTACTCGTAGATTAGTTATGACTCAAAAACAAACTAAGATGTATGAGTTATTTAAACAATTTATTATGGATTTTGAAGACTTAATTCGTACGCATACTGCAATTGTGTGTCTTGCAAAAGATAAATTAGAAGCAGATGATCTAATTGCTGGATTATGTTACATATACGGAGGTGATGATGCAGGTACTAATAATAAAACAACATATAACATCGATGATTTTAACGATACATCTCATAATGTAGTTGTTGTAAGTGCTGATAAGGACTTATTACAACTATTACGTTATAAGAATGTACGGTTAATTGATCCTGCAACTGGTAAAGATCGTACATTAGAAAAATGGAATTATGATGTTGATTATTTTTTATATGAGAAATCATTAACAGGTGATACTGGTGATAATATACAATCAGCATTGCCTAGATTCCGTAAGAAGAAAATATTTGAAGCGTACTCTGATGATTATGCACACACTAATTTAATGCAACGAACTTGGGTAAATGAAGATGAAAAAGTAATGAGTGTTGGTACATTAGTTAAAGAAAATATATTATTAACTAATTTAACCCATCAACCCGATCATATTCAAGATTTAATATGGGAATCAATTAATCACGAAATGAACAATCGAGGTAAATACAGTCATTTTCATTTTTTAAAATTTTTAGGTAAATATGAATTAAAAAATGTAAGTAAAAGTCTCGATCAATTCATTCCAATGTTGAGTAGGTAAATTAATTGTTTAATTTTTCTTCTTTAATTACTATACTACGATCTACTGAAGCTTGGTCTGTATTAGTTGAACTATCAATAGCGTACCCAGTAAGAAATCCAGTATAGATTACACTCCAAAATGTCATTCCTTCAACAATTACACCATTTGCTAAAGCAGTAACTATAATAGCTATAGTCGTACCTATTGATGTCAATGATCCTGGCCAATTTGATGATCCAAACCATTCATGAATAGGTACAGCGGTTTCATTTTTAAGACGTTTTTTTATATAATGACTCACGAGACCTACTATTGTAGCTACTGCGAATAAAATTTCATTACTATGTGCTATTAATAATGCACTCATAATGTTTACCTCCAATGATTGTTGTATTTGTATTTATAAGATACCCTTGTTTTTTATGTAATAAATAGTGGTGAGCTTATATAACAATAATTATTCTTTAGGAGGATATATGGAGCCAAATACACAAAACCAATCAACACCAGGTAATTACAGATTCCTTGAATGGATGGATTTAGAAAACAACGGTGTGATGATTGAATGCGCTATTTTAAAGAAGTTTCCAAATGGAGATACTTATTTTTTCGCACTATCATCACTTGATAATATCGATAAACAACGTCTGCGCAATATATTATTACACAAAAGCGCAGCGTTATATACAGAACTTTGGTCTATGTTAGAACAACATACTTTAGGGAATGGAATGAATGCTTTATTGTATTTTAATCAATTAGCAAAATTACGTACCGCTAGCGGACAAATGCTACCATTTGGTGGTGGACAAAAAGGTGCACCAATGCAACAACAAATTCAAACACCAACTACAAGTCAATCTTTTGAATCACTTGCAAAAACAACAAAACCGGTAGCTATTAAATAATCAAACAATTATATCGGTAGATAGTGGTACAATTTCAAATCTAACCTCGCATTTATATTGTGATATCAAAGTATCATATAATTCGTGTGGGGTTATTTCTGTGTTTGGTAATTTGTAAGCTTTAGCAACAAATTCTGAACAATATTCACCTCGCCCACCACCAATATTTATTTTTTTACCAAATCCTCTATATATTAAAGATTGAATTCCAATTAATGCACCATCGGTCCATCCGTAAGGTACTAGTCCAACTCTATCAAGTGCATTTTCACTAATATCAATCCATTTCAGTGGTGGAGATAATACTATCATATCATAAATACATTCATTTGATAAGTTTACAATATCTCTATTATTAGTATGACCAGTAGCTTCAACGATCATTAATCGTTTTGTTTTATGTATATTTTTACAAGCCACTTCAACCCAAAAAGCTATAGCCACATGAGAAAACGGTGAATCAGTTATGGCTTCAATTAGTTTTGAAGATATATTTGGTTTATTTTTGAAGAAAATAATATCCCCATCTTTAATTAATTCTCTGGCTTGTGCATAATGATACGTTTGCATTATCTTACTCCTTATTATTGTAATATTATTTAGTAAATAATACGTAATTTTGAAGATAACCGTGTTGCTGCGTTATACTAAGTGCATGTATAACTGGACGTAAGATAATAAAGAACAATGCATCTGTGTATGAATTTAGTTGAATATGATATATTAAAATATATTATTCACTTATATAAAATTTAATTATATAATATTTTTATATATTACAAATTTGCAAATATAGTTTCAAGTTTTGAAGTTGTGGTACTATTATCAACTTTTGCAATAAGTGGTCCCATATAGCTATTTTCTCTAATTTCAATAGTTTCATCGCTATGCTCATAACGAAACGCATATCTAGTACCACCTATAAAGATCCAAAGAATGTTACCAGTTGCATCATTTCCTCTAACTTGAATATCAGAATTTTCATCCATTTTATTAACAATAAATCCTAATAAGGGAAAAATTACTTGACCAACATTCCCTGCATGACACTGTGTTCTTTCCACAACTTTATCAAAATATCCTTTTAAAATTTTAATATTTTTTACATGAATAGTCATTGTTGTCCTCTAAATTATTAATAAAATCATATTATATAATATTTTGTAGAATTAATCAACAATTATAATTAACTAAAATTTTAATGGATTTACAGGTGCTGGTATTTCAATTTTTTCTTTTGGTTTATTTAATAAAGCAGCCATCTCACATAAAGTAGTAATTCGTTCCCATGCTTCATTAAAGCCGTTCATAGAAAAAACAGAAAAAACCTCCATGTTTTCAATTTTATAGGTTATTGCTAGTTCCTTATTATCTTATATGTTAACTCATTGATTTAATAGGTATTGTCAGTCTGGAGAGGCTCGAACTCCCGATTTCCAAACCCCAAATTTGGCGCCATACCGCTTGGCTACAGACTGACAATACCTACTATTTGTTTTAAATCAACATTGTAGGAGTAACCGGAATTGAACCGATAACTTCCGCAATGTAAATGCGACACTCTACCAATTGAGTTATACTCCTACAACGTTGACTTTACTCTTCTAAAATACACTTAGTAGGTACGGTGGGATTTGAACCCACGATTCCCACCTTAAAAGGGTGGTGTTCTAGGCCGCTGAACGACGTACCTACTAAGTATACTTTTTAAAATTGGTAGCTCTACCAGGTATCGATCTTGTGTCTTTACGTTATCAGCGTAATGTTCTACCTTTGAACTATAGAGCTGTATTTCGTTTAAATACATTTTGTAGTGATGGTTGGGTTCGAACCAACGATTTTCTCCGTATGAAGGAGGTGCTTTACCGGCTTAGCCACATCACTACAAAAAATACTATTTAAAAATATCTCAATCCACCTTGATCTGTTTCACCACCAGTAGCTTCAACTACTGTATCTTCTTCAATAATATCATCTATATCATTAGTTGAACACCAACTTCGCCCACATCGAGTAATGGTAACTTGTAAGTGTTTTGATTTATCTTTAACTAACATTAATTTATCAATCACTTCTTGTACATTCATTTTACATACTCTTTAGTTGAAAATAATTATAGGGGTGACTGGAGAGATTCGAACCCCTTCAATAATATTGATAAATATATATTTAAACTTATTTTAATATTATAATTATGAACTCATATATTACTTGTCCTATTTGTTTTAAACAATTTAAGAAAATAACCAATAATCATTTAAAACTACATAATATTTCATATGTTAATTTTCGAAATCAATATCCTAATCATCCTATACAAACTGATGATGTTACAATTAAAAATAAAGAAAATTGTAAAAAGCGAGATTGTACGAATTATGTTCGTACAAAAGCAATATTAGTTAAACAAACATACAACTTAAATCCTAAAATATGCAAATACTGCTCTACAATAATACCATATAAATCACGAAGAAATAACTTTTGTAATAATTCGTGTTCAGCATCATATACTAATACTGGTCGTATTCTAACAACTGCGACAAAAACTAAAATTTCAAATACTCATAAAAGTAAAGAACGTAAAGAACGTATTATTACGAATACTCAATTTATTAAAATATCAATAAAAATTGCAATTACAGAAGCTGATAAAAACAATATTCCATATAGTAAATTATATAAATGTTGTTGTACTCATTGTTCTAATGTAACTTTAATCAAAAATAAACAAAAATATTGCTATAACTGTGCATCACTATATTTTGATGGTATGCGTCAAATATATAGATTTAAATTTAATGTATATGACTATCCTAATATATTTGATTTAAATTTAATTAAATCAGTAGGTTGGTTTTCCAATGGTGGTAAGTTTGGAAATAAAACACTTAATCCTACAGGGCTTAGTCGAGATCATAAAATATCAGTAAAAGATGCAGTTAAACATAATTATGATCCTTATTATATTTCACATCCTTTAAATTGTGAAATAATGTCACAAACAAATAATAATATTAAAAAAACAAAATCCTCAATCACTTATGAAAGCTTAGTTTTCATGGTAGATGAATATGAAAATGTATATCGGGGAGAATGAGGAGCTACGATCTCCCAACTACTCACTTCACAGGCGAGGGCTTTACCAATTAAGCTACATTCTCCCCGATAATCACTTTTATTCACTTGTTTTCTTACATTTAATTACTGTGTTCTTTTACATTTTATTTCTGTGTTTTAACAACCATAAAAAAAACCTGATAAGTTTGAAACTTTCAGGCCCATTATTGGTAGATTTAAAAAACGATATACTATCTACACAATAATGGGCGCATCCGGATGTTTCACAATAATCATGGGCATTACGATAGTTTTCATTTCTTGTCTCTTTTTAAATTTGTTTAACTTGTTTATATTATATGTTATTTAGGCCAAATAGGCCACTGTTTATTTTTATTCATTTTATGGTCCTGGGAATGTAATCCATGGAGCTGGTCTAGGACCTGCAATCCATGGAAGTATAATATCCCAAGGAACATCATCTGGCCATTTTATAGTACCAATTCTTTTCGCTTTTTGCAGAATAACTTTTTGTTTCATATTATTCACATCGCGGGAACAATTATACCAAAACCTGGTATAATACATGTGATACCACATGGTAGTATCCATAAAATGAGTTCTGGCCAATGAATAGGTCTTAAGTCTTTCATATTACAACAGGCCACTTATACATCAGTTGGAGCCCAACCAGGTTTAACAACGGTATAAGGTAATAAAGGCATTATATCTTTCATATTATCACCAATCTGGATCAATAAATCCAGTAGTTGGCCAATTATCAATCAACCCCAGTAAACTCCTGGACCTTTAAAAACTGGTGCAATCCATATTATATCTCGTTTCATTGTCATCTCCTTGAACTATAGTTCTATTATATAATATTTATTCTTTAATGCAACTATTCTTTTTTATTTATGCGAAAATATTTATTATGTGCGTATAAGAAATTCTTTAAAAGTTTCCATTATAGCTTTTGAGCCATAATATTTACCAGTTCCTGTACTAATAATGCTATATTTATGGGCTTTCGCTTTACGTTTAACACCATAATTCTTATTAACATACTGATTTGGTATGCTATTACCATCCATTGCTTTAGCACGTCTTGAAAAACTATTCGACTGTCCTGGTCCCTTCATATATTTAAATACCTACTTATCATTAAAATATAAGATGTTATTGTTCAGAGCGTGCAACTGATATTGTTAATGTGTATTTAATAATAAATGTTCTATTTGCAGCTTTAAGTACCGGGCTAAAAATTAGATGAGTTAACATGCGTTGGGCTTCATGTGTAGGATTATTTAAGTCGTTATCAACACCACCATCTGTTCCATTGACAGGTGCAAGAAATCCTATAAAGCTATTTAATCCATCGAATAACCAATTATCAGGAGGACTAGCAGGGGTTATTAAAGTAATATTAGCATTAACTCCAACATCGTCATTAGTAAACTTTAAATATCCGTATGTCATATTAGTCCCATCATTAATAGAAACAGTAGCATCAGCTATTGTAACATTTAATAATATAATTAAATCACTATATAGAATTTGTCCGCCAACACCAGATCCTGTTAATGGTGTATGAATAGTAATATGTTGTATAGTTCCACTAACATTAATATCAAATATGTATGTGGTATCTGGAAGTAATCCAGTCGGGTCAGTTGCTGTTTTTATACTTACATTAACACTTTGTGTACCGGGAGTTGCAATAACTGTAGTACCCGCTGTAAATAATCCAATTTCATCAAACGTAAAAGGTGTTTCGGTATATTCAGTTACATTATTAAGAGCATTTCCAACAATATCAGTTGGATATTGACTCAACGGTTCATTTGGATTTAAAACACATGTTATAACAACTTGTGATATTAATCCCTGATCAACACTTACTACTCCCGGGCCTGACATATTATTTAATATAGCTAGTGGATCACTTGAAGGTACAGCTCCTACTCCAGAGCTTATTAATATGCTACTTTCATTGATATATTCAGAATATGTTTCATTATAAAGACACGATTTCCATCCAGCAGCATCAGGAGGTAATCCATCATTAGGTGTTTTATATGTTATATTATATGCCGCATCTACAACAGTCCCACCATTGCCAAAAGCTATACGGTTAATCCAATAATTGCTTTCATTAGCTAGAGCTCTTGCAAAAACACGACCCATATTAGCTGGATGAATAGCGTTGCTCTTATCTAAATAAACATTACCTAAATCGTCTTCTATATGTACATATCCATGAACTTGTACTGGTATTGGTATTGTATTTTCAAACATGTGTTATATTCCTGTATTGATATATTTTATATTATTTATCATTATTTGTTAATATGTTAATAAGCTCAAGAATTAATTAAAATTTTAATATTATTATTATAGTACTATTTGAGTACCGATTACACGAGCACTACCAGTGTGCTCTGTCGTAAATGTAACTATTATAGTATTGTTATCCTGTGTTATAATATTACCAGGTAGAATTTTTTTATTTAAATTATCATCTAGTATCACAACATCTAAATTAACAGCGGTTGTGTTTAAATTATGGGTTATTGTCCATGAATTGCTAGGATCTGATTGTATGTGATTATATGCTGATATAGCCATTAATATTCTCCTTATACCACAGACGCGAAACCTGTTCGCGCTGATGAAAAAACTACAGTTGCAGTGTATGGATCATTAACAGTTACTGATAGTGGAATTATATTAGTTATGTCACCATTATATATTGTCCAACAATCAACAATTGGAGCTGCTTGACCTAAATTATGTACAAGAACCCAAGTATCAGATTCTTCATTTTGTGCGTATAAATACGATGCGAGTACGTTTTGATATGCCATGTTTAGTTACCTTACACTAATCTTGCAACACCAACTTGTGGTGATGAGAAGTTAATAGTTAGTTGAAATATTGAATTATGAGTAATTGAATCTGGTTGTACTTCAACATTACCGATGAATACTCTAACAACTGGAAAATACCCTAATTCATGTATAATTACCCAAGCAGATGAAGGTGCTGTTTGAGTGGAGGTATATGCTGTAGATGTTCTTGAGGATCCGGTAATAGCTTCACCGAACATAAGTACCGCAGATCCAATTATTGGATATCCAAACGTCACATTTAAATTATTATTGTCAACAATCGCTACAGCATTAGGAATAACATAAAGGTGATTTACATCATATATTTGAATCATTGGAGTTGTAGTGTTTAAGTTATGGTTTATGTTCCATGTGTTACTTTGACCAGTTTGACGATGCACATATGTATTTAATTCATTGGTCAATGGAACCCATACTGGTAATCCATTTAAAATTTCAACACACATATATACGCGTTTGTCTTTAAATATGATACGACCGGCAACAGGACTATCTGGAAAATTAGTTTCTAATTCCATCACCATTTGTTGCATTAGATTATTATTTAAATCGATGTTACCGAAATGCTTCATATACGTGCTCTCCATTTTAAATATGTTTATTGATATTTATATTTATCTCTATGAATATATTTATCATTAATCTTATAAAATATTTTTAAGAGCTAATATATAATAAAATTGTAGCAATTGTTATATTATTATATTATAATAATGTACACAATAAAAAAGAGGACTAAAGTCCTCTTTTTATATTAATTATTACTAATTAATTATGCAACGCCAGAAATTGCGACCGTACCGGCTAGAGCGGTATTAAACGTAATTGTGGTTACTGTTGTACTTGTTGCAACGATTGATTGTGGAATTACAATATTGTCAGTACTATCATATACATTTACTATTACAAATTTTTGACCTATTCCGTGAGTAACAGTCCAAGTTGTACTTGAAGACATAGCCTCAACGTGATATACTTTTTTATTAACCCAGTTTGTACCGTTATTTTGTAATACTTGACCAGATGCAGGAGTAGTAATAACAACATCAGACAATGCATCAATTGATTCTGTACCTAATAAGTTAGCGCGAGTTACAGGAACCCAATCAGTAGCTGATTTAGTTAAGATTGAGTCAGTAGCAGCACCATCAGCACTTGATACATTTGATAGATCATCTATTGTAGCGTCTAAACTAACAGCACCGGTTGTTACACTGAAGTGACTTGAGTTAAAACTTGCAAGACCTTTAGCGGCTGCACCAGCATCTGCAACATTGATTGTAACACTATTTGCAGCAGATACAGTTGTAATTGGAGTTGTACCACCAACGATAGCGAATGACTCACCTAAGCTAACAGCATCAGAACCAGTTGTACCTGTAACAGTAATACTTGAGTTGTCTAATTGTGCGTTTGACAATGAAGCAATACTAACAGCACCAGCAGTTACGGTAAAGTCAAGTGTATTGAAGCTTGCAACACCTTTTTGGGTATAAGATGCATCAGATGCTGTTATAGTTACAGTACCTGTAGATATAGCAGTACTAATACCTTGTGTAGATGTACCAGCTATAAGTAAAGTACCGCCTAACGCAATTGCAGTTGTTCCGATATCGTCAGCATCTAATGTGATTGTTTCATTTAAGATCATACCATTTGTGATGCCATTTGCTGGAACATACAATCCAGTTGCGTCTTGATATAAACCACTACCTGTAGGTAATAATAATGCTAATTTTGAAGCAGTGTCTGTTGAACGAACTGTACCATTTACTGTTAATATTAACGCAGAGGCTGAATCAGAGAATAAATCAAGACCGACTTCATCCGATGGTAATGCAACAACACCAGCACCTAAGTTAACATTAAGTGTGTTACCTGATTTAGATAAACCTGTACCATCAACAATTTGACCTGCACCAGTGAATTGAATCCAAGCGGTTGTAGAACTATCATAAGTATAGGCGCCATCAGTAGTTTTATCGAATACTGCCCAGTTATCAGATGGAGATGTGCCAGCATTCCAAACAGTTAAAACAGGATCAAGAACTGGATCAGCTTCTGGATCACCAGCAACCCAACCAGCTGTAGCAACATAAATCTTTTTATCTGTAGTATTTAAGAAACGATAACCTATTGCTACTGTTGTAGGGTTTGTTGCACCTACACTACCAACAGGTTCTTTCCAAGAAATACCAGTTATTAAACCATCTACATAGTTTTTGTTAGCAGCGTCTTGACCATCTAACGGAGAAGCTAAACCTGTAACTTTATAAGTACCACCAAAAGCTAAGTTACCTGTCATTGAATCACCTGATACATCAACATAAACACTAGCTACTAAACCGGTGATATCACCTTGTACAACAGCTGTAGTACCGCTTACACGACCATAAGAGTCTCTGGTAATTTTTAAGAATGTACCAGTTCCACCATTAGTAACAGTTGCTAAATCTATAGTTGGAGAAGCATCAACACCACTTCCATTGGTTACAGTGATACGGTCAGTAGAAGCTGTAGCAACATTACGGGTTATCCAACTACCATCTTCAACACGAACAGCAAACCCTAAAGTAGCTAAACCTTCAACCGCAGCTAAATCATTAGCTAATGCGAAAGTAATATTACCGGCTGTTCCAGCAGGATTTGTAATCGTGATACCAGCAGTGGGAGCTACAGTTGTGCGTGCTGCCCATACATTAGTAGCAGTTTCAACTATAATACCAACTGAGTCAAATATAGATAATGCTGTTAAACCAGCATCCAAAGGTTGTTTATTGTCTAATTGACTTTGAATACCAGATGTAACTCCATCAACATAATTTAATTCTGTAACTGTTAATGTAGATGCAACACCATCTAGTAAATTGATTTCAGTAGCTGTTGCCGTAACACCATCTAAAATATTTAATTCAGATGTAGATGAAGTAACACCATCTAAAATATTTAATTCAGCAGCAGAAGATGTAATATCAGTTACATCAGCAATTACTAATGTACTATTTACCCATACAGAATCCCCTACATCATATCGTAAATATTGACCACCAGCTGTATCTGTAAGTAGAACATCATCTAATTCAGCTAAGGTATCTTTACCTGACATATAATCAGCTAATATATCTAAAGCGTTTGTTAAGCTAGTTGGGCTTGACGGCCAAATTGTGCTATTTAGGGTAGTGAATGTAGAGCCAACGAAAACTCCATTATCAGTTGTCATATCTCCTAATGACAGTTCAATATTATTTACTTCTGTTTGAATATTTGATGCATTACCACCTGTTGCGAATGCTTGCCAAATTGTTCCAGTATTATAGTAATAGATTGCGTCTGTTAAATTAAAAACAATACGACCCTTTTCACTAGTTAATACCGAAGGTAATCCTGACATTCTTTCAATAATAAAATTCTGAACTTCAGACGCGCCAGCAGCGTTTAATACTAGATTACCGTTTAATTTCATGTTTGTATCTCCATTTATAAATTAGTTTTTTCGAAAAATTATTTAATCATAGTTATTTATCTAATACTAAGTTTATTTATAAATATAAAAATAGTTATTAGCTAACTATATGATTTATATTAATGTTTTATTAATAGTACTTGTGCAGTACCAGTTGTAGGTGCTGTAAAATAAATTTTAATATGGTTTGAATCAATATATCTTGCATTATCTGGCCACATTAAATCTCCTAATTCATCATGAATTTGTGTAATAAAATTAATAGTATCGTGATTATGAGGTATAAGCCACTCAGTACTAGATATAGTTTGAGTATAAGTTAATCCAATTGTATGAGTAATTGTCGCACTTTGAGGGCTTGTTGTTAATTTACCAGTTAATAAATCAACTTCAATCGGAATAGTTATTGTATTTTGAACAGAATCATAATGTATGATTTGTGGTTCAATATTAACAAATATAGTATTCGGTGATACTATAGTTGCTATTTGTTGTATAAATCCAATTCCTGGTGGATTTACTTGAAGCGTACCTAACGGACCCAAGTATAATATCGTCGACGCAGCTTCAGTCCAATTCCAAGTTAAATTTGTAACATATCCTTTTGTAACGATAGCACCGATAGATCCAAATGGTAGCCCTTCACGTAATAAACCAAACGCTGGTCTATGATGGATATCTAAGTTAGACGCAAGACCAATACCATCAGCATCAACATATGTAACAATATTCCACGCTGCAAGATCTTCTCTCGCAGTAGCGTAATGCATAACAGTTTCAAAACTAACAGTAGTAGTTGCTGCTTTATCACTATAAAATTGTGATTCTGTAGTTAAAAATTTACCTTTACCATCTAATCTTGCTCTACGAACAGGTTTCTCATTATCATCAAATAAAATAAAACCTGCATTAATTTCAGTATTATTCCCAATTTGACTACCAACTATATTTTGATAGAGATTTGCACCTTGTAGGTAACTACCAGCAAAAACACGAATACATTCTACCCAACGCATTCCGCTCCAATAAAACATGGTGTTGGTGTTGAGGTCAAACCAATGTTGTTCGTTAACTGGATGAACTGGTTTTGGAGATCCGTACAAAGGTGCACTGTTAGTGTATCCAAATGTACGCATGCCTGTAGCTACATTAATATCCCAATATAGGTAATAATTATTACCTGTAACAAACGGACCCCAAGCGTGTATGATAGTACACGATTCTTCAAGTAGGTAATCAACATCACCATGTGCAAACGTAATAATTGTTGATATAGGAGAAACGTATAGAGAAATATAATTACCAGATATTTCTCTATATAGAAAACTAGGAGATTGAGATGTATCCGTTTGGTATCTAACTATACCTTGTCTAAAGGGGATTTTCATCTACAATATTTCCTTATATATTTGTGTATTATTTATTATTAACATTACTTATAATCTCACTAAACGAATCGGATAATACCAACAGTCGGTTCACTAAACTCTATAACCGCTGTATTATAAGATATATGTGTAATACTAGCAGGGTGTATTTCAACACCATCCAATGTAAACACTCGAATAATAGGGAATACAGATAAATTGTGAGTTATAATCCAGGTTGTAGATGGATCTGTTTGATAATAAATATACGACATTAGTACAGATGTAGGTGTACGAATTATTGTTATTATAGAATCTGTTAATTCTGTTGGTGTACAGCCATGATAGAAGTCTGTACCATCGTTTTTATACGGTAAAACTGGATAACTATTCCATAACGGTTCCTGATCTAGTCCTAACATAGTTGGAATATTTTCATACGGTTCATAAGTTGATCCGTCATAATATCCATCAAGTCCCATACTATCATCAAATCCACCAACTAAACTACATGGTATGCACGACCATATTTGATCATTGTCAAAACCATTAAGATCAAATCCAAGACTATCACATTCAAAACCACCTACCGTTGGAAGTTGTACCCAATTAACTCTATCATCAACTAATTCGGTAGTAGTATTACTTCCTCCTGCAAGATTAGGTAACATATCATACCAGAAATTATCTCGTACCCAATTTAGCCCCTGTGCACTTACCCAACATGATGGATCAACAACATTGACTCCAATCATATCTTTAAATTCTAATATTTCTATTACCGTAAATACATCTGTTATAGTTGCAGCTGCTATTACTTCTACAGCGCTACTTGAATCAAACTCTGATACATCTATAGGTAAAATATCATAACCTAAATTCTCATTGTCATTATCTATAATTTCAATTTGAGTATGTGAATCAGTTATATTAATAGAAATATCATTTTTCTGCTCATCATATATTATAAAATTAGTTTTAATTAAGTTAGGTCGTCCTGTTGGTCCAAAGTTGTATCCAATATTATCAATAACATCCCATAATGATGTTGTATCAAATCTATAATTATTAAGTGGAGTTAAATCAAACCCATTAGCCCAATTATCTGACCAATCAAATACAGTAACGTTAATAATATCTGTAAATATTATTAGATCTATAAATTTAATATCTTCTAAAATAGTTGGAAGTACAGACGTTGGTGACGCATACGGTATAAACGGTGGGCATTTACAATTACGATTTGTATCATCTGGATCAGGCATATCGTATGTCGTAGCATCAAGGGCATAACTATTATATCCATAACGCCATCTGTCAAATAATGGATCTGTTAAATCAATTTGATGTTCATCAAATTGATGGGATTCAAAACCCGATGATGCTAAATCAGACCAGCACTCATTGTCTACACCAATAATATGTGTTGTTATTAGTATTCTTGTACCTATCGGTAGTATACTTAAACATTTAATTATATTTGTATTATATCTATCACAATCATCCAGTTGAGTATCATTATATGTAACCGGTTCAACTTGTTGAAATATTGTGTTAGTTAATACACCATTTATGTATACATATAATGTTTCTATATTATATAGATATTCAAACGGTAGTAATATGGTATCATCTACAATAATTGGTGTAATTGTAGTAGTTTTATAATATCGTTCGCACCCTGTTAATAAACAATCAGTATTATATGTATTAGCGTGATTTATTGCATATCCATAATCCGGAATATTATATGCTGTATAATCATAACTATCAGTATCATAACCAAAGAAACACGGCTCACGTGAGTAATCCATATTAAATGTTACAGTTGTAAATAAATTATCTAATATAGTAACATTTATACGCTCTTCATATGTATACGTAACTACAACATCAATTAATTTAGTGTGGTATGGTTTAATATCATTAACGTATTGTACTAACCCCTCAATTGGGTCACGATATAAAGGCATTCATTGATCTCCGAAAATTTATTAACTATTAAATTGTACTACTATACATCTATTACTGATGAAGCTGTTTCAAAAGTCAGTGTGCAATTTAATGCAACCATAGAAGTTTTAAATATTCCAGTGAGCTCATGATTATATGTTAATGTATCGTTTAATATATTAAAGAAAATCCTATTAACGATATTACATGGAAAATATGTGTAAATATAATCCATTCCAGCAATAATATTTTCAGGAGTCATAAATGTGTAATTCTCAAGGAAGTTTTCTTTATTTATTGGTTGAAAATCATAATTAGAATCCTCCAATAGAGCTATAACTGTATCAAAAATTATATTTTTTGGTCCGACAGCTTGATCTATATTAAAACCGTAACAAGTTGTTGTATTATTTACACTATCAAATAATATTCTATTTAACGACGGTATAAGATGTGTTGGGTCAGTTATTTTATATCCTAATAAGGTTTCGGTTATTTTATCCCATAACCGTCTCGGAACTGAGGATAAATCTTTCTCTCTAAACATTTTCCACTCATTGTACTTATTTTTTAGAATTGCACCTGATTTTTCAAGTTGATCACGTAAAGTAAAATCTTTAGTAAATTGTATATCGTATCTACCTTCTTCATTAATATCGTATGTAATATTATTAATAATACATTGATCGTACCGATTCGGTAATACTCCATTATCATATAATAAATGTTGATAAAATACATAAGGTTGTTGTGGAGTCTTAAATATGTGTTTAATATCTATTATTGCTAAATTATTTTTAACTCGATTAGTTCTATTTTTTACCCAAAAGAAGTATGTATATACCCAATTATGACCACTTTCATCATATACAAAAGTAAATGTATATGGGTGTACAAGATTATATTGAATTAATGTAGTAGGATCTGTACTAATATCATCGATCATTTCTTGAGTTGGTATATCTGCGTATTTCACAACTCGTATAATTGAACTTATATTAATACCTGTTACAGTTATTAATGTAATAATATTATTTGTATTTTGTACTACAGTAAATGATGTTGTTTCTTGTTCATTAACAAATACATCATAATTATCAGTTATAGTATTAATAGTTAATTCAGATATTGTTACTGTAATTGAGTTATTAATAATATTATAATCATATCCATTAAATATTTGATGAGTATCAATTGTAATTATCCAATCACCCCAATTACTTGTTATATCCGCTCTTGTTCTATAATATAATTGAGTGTGTACATCGCCAGTATATCGATTTTTCTCTTCAACTAGTGTATTGTTTATATCATCAGTTACTAAATCAATCCATCTTTCAGGAACAACCGGTGATGATACCCATTCGTATAATTCAACACTGCTCCATTTAGGTACATTACCCCAGGCAAACATTCTATCAATTATCGTTGGATATAATTGTGGGTCTATATACGGCACGTATCCTAATTTAGATGTATCCATCCAAATTTTACCTACCTCGTTCATATTCCATGCATTTGCACCTGGAGTAGTAGAGTTGTCATATTGTGCCGGGTTAGTGGTTGAATAATAATCAACCATTAAATCTACGTTAGTTGGATAAATTCCACGTATAGGATCCCATATCGGTAACTCTTTAGTAACAACATTACTTTTAGAATCAATTAATTTACAATCATTTAATTTCGATTTAGCTGGATTTATTAAAAATACAGTTAATAACTTGATTATAGATATATCTGTTATATCAATTAAAAACTCTATTAACGACGAGCTTAATTTTTTATAATGTCCGTTTAAATTATTATCATTATATTCAATTAATTGACCTTGTTGATATAAAACAGTAATAGTAGTATTAGGTGTTGATGATAATAATATTGAATTATTAGTTAATTCTGTATATGAATTATTAACATGTCCATCAACATATACCTTTAAATTATTAGTTCTAGTTATATAATGATATGGTAGGTGTATAATAGATTCGATAGTAGCTGATACTTTTATGTCATTTACGAAAATAATTAATGCACCATTATCTGTTACATATGGATCTTGTAATACTATTCTATTTGAATTTGTATTATTGGGAACTATATTTAATATTTTATCAATATACACCGTAAATAAATCATCGTTTGTAAATTTAGTGTGTATTATTAATAATGTATTATCATCTCGGATAACACTTGTAAAATCTAATATTTGAGATTTAATATTTGCTGTATTTGTAACAAATATTGATAATACTCCTTGAGAATTATGATATTGTCCAATAATTTGTATTATAGTATCTTCTTCATTTAACGTAGTATCTACAATTAACTGGGGTGATCTAATAATAACACGAACCATATTGGTGATTATCGGTGCATTTAGAATAATTGTTGATGTCATGTAATGTATATCGGCTACTAATTGAACACCATTATCTACAAATATTTGAACACCATCACATACTGTACTTGTTTTGAGGTATTGATGGTTATTATTTACGATATTATATTGCGATGTTCTAATTGATCCACGAGTAGCTATAGACGTAGTGATATCAGTTGATGTAAATGTTATTACATCTGTAACTTCAGCATCAAAATACATGCTAGTATCTATTAAATAATTAGCATCTGGTAGATCAACCCATCTATCAACGTCAATATTAGTAATTTTAGTAAAGTATTCTTCTACTGAAGTACTATCAGTACTACGTTCTTGTTCAAGACCGGTATCAAATGATTCAACATCAAAACCGTTGAATACCGGGGTATTATCTATAACGTTCATAAACTGATACATTATTGTATTACGTACAACATCGGATAAAAATACATGTATAGTAGGTTTAAGTTTTGTTCTATTATCACCAAATTGTGCAAGTTTATATGTCCAAAACTCATCAATATTTGCATCTAATAACGATCTAGAATTAGAAAACGCAGTAATCGCTGCATTAGACCCTTTATGTTGAATCATACCTCTCCAAAATATGAATTTTGATTTTTCAGTACTACCTAATAAATCTAAGTATTTTGGTTCAACATAACCTAACAATTTACGAGCATATTCAATGTGATTAGCGGTTTCGTCAGCTGTATACACATCATAATATTTTTGTAAATGTGAAGCAGATGCTTCAATATTTTCAATCATTTTGCCATCGTGTAAAAAGTACCCACCTAAATTTGGACGACATGTACGTTCATAATGTTTATCAAAACTAGTATGTATTTTACTAATATTTAATCCGATATACGGATCGTACACTAATTTTCCATCAATAGTGTAGTTATTAAATGCAACAACATGTTCGTACACATCACTAAACAAGTGCATACCACCTATATGTAAAAATGTTTTTTCAAAAGGTACAGTTTCAGGTTTAGGGTATACTATATAAGTTAAATTATCTTCTCTAAATATTTTTAAATTATCAATAGTTAATATTGGTACACCATATTGATCATACACTATAGGTTGTGTTAATATATCTACAAATGGTCCAGATATTATATTTGAAATAATACCTAGTCTCGGTGTTATCCAAATATCGTATTTAAACGGATTGATTTCGTATGAATCATATACTTTAATAAGTTGTTGTGTTTTAGTATCAAATTTTGTATTAAATCCTCTCCATGCCTTATCAATAAATTTTTCAATTTCTGTTTGCCAACTGATTAATAACCCAGTTTCAGTATCAATACTTGTTCTATAATAATCGTTAAAAACAAAACCTTGATCTTTTAAATATGCTGAATAACCATCAATAAAGTTAATTACATTTTGTACTCCAGTTATTATTGTTGGAAAACTAATTGATAATACCCTACTCTTATTAACAGCGTAATGTGTCCAGTTAATATTACAATTTGCTCGATTTAATGAATAGAATGTATTATATTGTTCATATATTTGTATATTTGTAGTTAATAGTAAACGAACAGTTAATGTTGGTTGAGTTGGATTAAAGTTTAAACCATTAAGAACTTGCACCCACCCGTTTGGAAATATTACATAATCGGTATTTTCAATTAATAATATGTCATTATAATACATTTTTAAATTATCCGCTCGTGTATCATTATGCATTCTGAATATATGACTACTCGAACTATATAATTGCCATGTTTTACTCAATTTATGATATTGTTTAAAAGTTTGAAGTCCTGTATTAGTATTAGTATATGACCATAGATCAAGATCACGTGGGTTCGTAGGGGATACATCACCATTTAATGTTATTGTGTGTTTTAACGTATCATACACGAGTATATCGTTGTTTCTCGCCACACCATCGACATAACCAGATGCTAATTTAAATGTAGTAGGTGTTTCAGATATTATAAAGTAAGGAGCACCATATTTAATAGTTTTTATATTAGAATTAATATAAATTTGAGTACCGTCAATCCAAGGAGATGTTTTATGAATAGTTATTTCATTGGTTATATCATTTACACTTACAATATTATAAACATTTACATCATATACATTAAGATCAGCACCAGGATTAATAGGTACATCTAAACGGAACTGCCAATCACTACCAGTATCTGAAGGTATTTGTATATGAGTATTCGAATGAGCAACTGTACCGGTTTTATATAACGATACTATTATTGAATTTAACCAATTGTTAAAAGCACCAGAAGATTTTTTCATATAAGTAGTATAATCTTGATTTTCTATTTGATAAAAATCAGTATTAACCGATAATGATTTTGAATTAATAACAGAATCAGTTTGGTATGTAATTTTTAAATCCCAATCTTTCCACATTATTATAAAATCAGATATGTAAATATCATATCCTTTTGATCTTATTGCGTTAATATACCATTGATTTAGTCCATTAATAGATCGAGTTTGAGTTGTTCCGTTTATTACCATTCCATGAAATACAACGTCTTTATGTGATACTACTTTTTTAGTCTGTTTTTCAATTTGTAATTTGTTAATTTCATAGAATTCAAAACCGAATGTTTGTTGTATAAATCTAATAGGTTGCATTCTAAAAGTAGCAATTAATATACTATATCTGTAATTCGACGATTCTCTCCACAACCGTTCTGTTGGTCCTTGTTGTCCAAACGCGTAATTTGCTGATATTGCATTTTGTATTGCCGGAGTAAAAGAACCATATGATGTTATAGTATATTGTTGTAATATAGCGTCAGATACATGCGGTGGTAATAAATCATCAGGTGCATAATTACCTATAGTTATACCAGATATATTAACACTGAGTCTATTATTATACACGGGTATAATTGATGTTAATTGAGGTTCAACACCTACTATATTTCCTATTTTAATATTTTCCCACATAACAGAAGACCATCTACCTCCATTTGAAGTATTAGCATATAAATGATCCCAATTTGTAGGTTTTTTAGTATACCCTTGTAGTTTCCAAGGTTCAAGATGTGGATATGGAGTCCCATATAATTCAGTATAAATAGTATACCATCTTGATCCCCATTTATTACTAATATTTGGTCTATTAACGGTGATACTCGGTAAATTTGGAAATTCAGTATAATTCCATGTCCATGCATTACTAATATTAAAATCAGTATAAAATATATTAAGGTTATGTTCTTTTGTGTATTTAATATATTCATCATGTAAGTATGAAATATACTTTGTAGCTTCTTCATCAGTGTGATATATATTTGAATAATCGATTTTTAATGAAGTTATATTTTCACATTTACTATATAATTTTTGTTCTATCGTCAACAATGTTTTAGATATAATTAAATTAATATCAACTAATTGCCATGCTCGAATATGATTTGGTTCTATATCCCACCCGAATGTAGTAGTATTAGCTCTAACGTACAACGTATCAGTAATATTATTGTACCAATATACACCAATAGGTGTTGATATTGAGGGTACAGTAGATTGTATCGCAATTACAGTATATTTCCATAATTGTTTAGTATTTTTATCATACCAGAATACACCATTAGTTAATCCGTTTAAATTGGGTTTAGCTCCCGTACCAGATGTTCCATTCTTTTTTAATATGCGAGTTATAATATATTTAATATCGGTATCTGTAAATTTATTATTAGAAAAATGTCCATCGTGATGAATAATATGATACAATCCAAGTTTATTATCAATTAATAATTGTGGTTCATGACTAGCTGTTAATTGTAAAATTGGTAATGTTACAATCCAATTTGGCATACCAGTATTTGTATTCGCATCGTATGCAGTAGTATCACTAAATACATATGTTAAATTATCATTACTTTGTATATTCAATATTATATGATTAATAATATATTGTTGTAAATTCACAATAGCACTAGGTGAGGTGTTCGATATAATTTCAGGAAGATTTTTAATAAACATTTCTTTAATTAATAAAATATTATTTTCATATTGTTTTAGTGCATATTTTATTAACGTAGGAGTTGTAATTAATTCTTGATACAGTGTAGATAAGAATGTATCATAACAACCATTATGTTCTTTAATAGTACCACCTTCGTAATAATTAATAGCATCTAACAATTTAAATTGATCTTGTTGAATTATGAAATTAAACGGTACTTGAGTATTACCAAATGTAAATTTGGGTATTGGTTGATTGTTAATAATAGTAGTAAAATGCTTATAAAGTTCTATATATGAAACAGTAGCTCTATTTTCATGTTGAGCGTTAAAATATAATTGATCTGGTATTTCCCATGCACCTGTAGGATCATCAATTGGTAATATTGTAGTATGAGTATTACCAGTAGGATCAAGATAAGTATCACCGTCCGCTAATCTATATTCATTTACATATCTAGGTACATATTCTTCATTATTAATACCTTTTTGCCAAATTGTTTGTAATCCTTCAGGATTATCTGTTGAAACTGTATCATAATTTTTATAACAATACATTTCTTCAGTATCAGCATTTAATAATAATTGTTGAAATATATAATTACGTTCTTTATCTAACATAGTTATTCTCATATTGACTCTACTATCAACTAGGTTAGTAACTAATTCTTGATATTTAAATATACAATTAGCTTGATACGCGGTTGTTTTATCAACGTTGTAGATATCAAAAAGTGGATATTGGGTATGTTGAGATTTTACTTGTTCGTGTTTTTTATATCTAATTAAGCTACGTTGGGTAATATTATTTTGATCGTCTTGCACCCATATAATTTCCCTACCAACATCTAAACTGCAAGCAGCTCCTGATCTCATTTGAACAATATCGCCTGATTTTAATTTATTAAAAAATAATATAGCATTAGCATATATACTATTTGTTTTAAATTCTTCATATGTACCATACTGTCTAATGCCGTTAACATAAACTTGTAGATCATCTAATCCATACAAATAATTAAATGTATTAACATCACTTGATATATCAATCGGTACTTCAGCATATGTAGAATAATATACACTGTTATTTAAATACATTGTAATATTATTAATAGTAACTACATGCGTTATAGGGTGTATTGTTTGTGGATTAACAATTGTATTTTCAACAATAAACATACCATCAGTACTACGTTCTTGTTCGAGGCCAGTATCAAACGGTCCAACATCAAACCCATCGAATGTTATTATTGTAATATATCGTTGTTGATGAATATTTGGAAGTTGATGATTTACCGGAACCACGGCGTTTGTTCCATTCCACATCCAATGAACAAAACAACCACACCAACTATCACCTAAGCTAGTTGTAGTAAGTTGTAATATAACACCAAATTTAACATCATATCCTAAATATTCTTTTGAATTATAAGGTACTACTAATGGTACCCTCGCTGGTTCGATAAACACCGGTTCGTTTACATATACTAAAGTATATAAACCGTTTGTTGATAAACGCGATTGTTGAGTAATTTTAACTCCATCATTTATATGAGTAGCAGATATAACAAATCTATAACCGTTTACAAATAGAGCCGTTTTATCACCTGCGATAACAAATATATTATCTCCGGTTGAAAGTGGTAATAAAATATACTTAGAATCTATAGATATATCAACAATATTACAGCGTATATTAATTTCATTAACTGTTGGTTCAACATCAACACTTATCCAATCACTAGTTAAATTTTTTCTATATAACCAATTATGTTTTGTAAATGTCCACTCATTTATTTCTAAATTTGCATTATATTCAATGATAGGCATTGTTGCTTGAATACCTACAGCGGTATGTGGTAGATCTGACTCATGAACCCACATATTCTCTAGTGACCATAAATTTAACATATCTGTATTATCAGTATCCCATTCAGTTACACCTTGAGGTGCAATAACAGGAATAACGTGATGAGTATTATCAATACCTGCCGTTATCCAATCACTTAACGGATCCCAATCTCCACCATTATCGTCCCACAACATTACATCAAACCCAACATGTTTATTTCGAAGTTGTTGTTGTAAAGTAAAATATTGAATAATTGTATTTTGAATTAATTTTAATTCTGCGGTAGGGGTGCCGGTAGATACTTTTTCATTATAATATCTACGTAATTCAATAATTTTTGAATTAACAGTATTAAATTGATTTTCAATTGTAATGTATTGTGGTTGTGAATTACTATTTACATCATACCAATAATAATTGCTATAATTAGTTAACTTATCTATATTAATAGGTGGTGCATAATTAAACTGAAGTGTATTACCCCATTTTGGTAATGAGTTAATATCAACTCCGAGATGTTTTAATTTATTTAAAATATCGTAATATGCGGTTATATGATCTACTGTCGCAATTTTTGAATACAGTAACGGTTGTAACTGCCACGCCTGTCTGTGAGGTGAATTTTCAACAACTCTATTGGTATTAGGTATACTAGGGTTTTTTCTACCTATTGACCCACTTACATGAATAGTATCGGGTTTAGTGAATAGTCTATTTTCTGCATTATTTAAAACAGATACATTTATATCGGATTTAAAAATATCAGGAAATAACTCTTCAATTTGAATTCGTGGTTTGCGATAATCAAAGTTATCTGTCATAATAAATACTCTCTACCTGTATTTTGGATATAATACTATTTATTAAAAACATTATACTGCAAAATCACAGGCGAGATATTATATACATATTATGCCTGTCTTATATTATTATGATTTAACGATCTAACTACTTCAATACTATCAGTCGATATGCTTGGTATTAATATTTCATTTTCTTTAGCACTTACTTGAAATAAATCCCCAAATAAATTTTGTTCATATAACGGAACCAATACGACGGTATCGATATTATAGTTAAGATCATAATGAATTTTAGAGACTAATTCGGTAAAATTAAAATTATATCCAAAATCCCAATTATTTATATCAAAAAATGATCTAATCGATTCAACTACATTTAATTTAATCTGATTTATTGTCATAATTGAATTAGTTGATTGTACTAATACAAATTTTGCTTGTAATTGAGGTATTGCAAAAGGACCGAATATAATTTTAAAAACACCTGGATGTAATATCAACGTATCAGATATCATTTTACTTGCGGTTAATTGCTGATATGATGTTTTTAATTCTTGTGGGGTCGGAGGTGTCGGTACTTGAGTTATATTCCCATCTAACCATTCTCGTACATTAAGATAATGTCCTCGTGTTATAATAAATGAATCAATTATATTAGTTACATTTGGGTCAACTAAATGATATCTTGGAGTTTTATGTAACCATAAGAAATTTAAACCGTATCTACCAGGTAACCTTTTATAATTAATATTATTAATATCCGCTAACCAATTGTTAATAGTATCGACAGTACCCTCAACAGCCGACCACTCAATATTTTGATTAGATCTATAAAAATATACATAGTCACTTATAGAAACTGTAACACTTGTATTACTAGCTAAGTCGATAACATGTATACTATTAGTAATAATATTACCATCGGTTGTATATGTTATAGAATTATTAACATTACCAGTTACTATTATATCACTAACCAAAAAATAATAATCATAATTTAACACAATATTATGTGTTACAGTTTTAGTGTTATTCATAATTTCATACAATGTAACATTATCTGGTAATCCGTCGTTATTAACATCAGGTGAAACAACGTGTAATTTACGTTCATCAGATAATCCGTTAAGTTGTATATTACTATCAAACACTGGTTGCCCAATAACAACTAAATCAAGATCTGAGCTTAATATATTAGTATCACCAATTACTCGTTTATTACCAAGGTTAGCTTTTAATAACGTAATTGTATCATATTGAGAATTTAGGGTTTCATAATTTACAACTTTTAAATTATTATTATACCAGAATTTAGTTGTAGGACTCTCAACACTTATATCTGTCATTTTATACTTCACGTTCCATATAGTTATTAATCCAACTATTTCTCTATTAATTAATATATCCCAATTCATATCTAAGGTATTGTGTATGAATCTTGGAGTCCATACACCGGTTGTAGTTCCAGTTGATATATATTTCAAACCAACCGGAAATTGTGGATTAGGTGGGTTGAATACAGTTAGATAATACATTTCACCCATATATCCATAAATAAAAGATTGTTTTTCATCTTCGGTAAAGTATCTACGAGAAGGATTTGAATAATAATTAACAGTTCTATCTATATAAGTGAATATATTTGATAATAACGGTTCTACATAATTATTAATTACTGTCACCGCTGCGATGTTATTAGGTATATCTATTAATTGTTGAATTGATTCTGTATAATATAAAGATAGATCATCACCAAATATTTTTACATTTGCATATGTATTACTCGCGTCATACCAATGCATATATTGAGATTCGCCGGCAAAACTACGATTAATCGATTTAAGCTTTAAAATTGTTTGATCTTGTAACATATATGAATTATAATCTGGACCGTTAACCATACGATCTTGAGAATAATAAACGGCTGGAGCCATTTTTCTAATATGCTCTATATCTTCAGACGGTGCAGCGTTTTGAATCGGAGTTGTTAATGAAAACGTAAATAATAATGTGTGTATTGTATTATTATTATTAATATAAGTAAAATTAGATTCAAGATTTAAAATAGCTGTAGGCGGTATTGTAATAGCACTATTATTAGAAGTTCTATACCAAATATCAAAATCACCATTAGGAGTGTTAGAAAATTCACCATCACCAAATATAATTCTAATATTATCATTTTGTAGTGTTTCAACTTCATATTTATTTCGATTACTATTCGTATTAAATATTATATTATAAGCATACGCTACATCAACCTCTTCCCATTCTCCGGAACGTATATATTTTACTGTTTTATTATCGAGTATAGATCTTGTATTCGTGTTAACATTATTCACCCAAACATCTGTATCATTTATATTATTAATAAGAACATCATATGTTTGATTTGGGGTTATTCCATCAAATGTAGCTGTTTGTTTTTGGAGTTGACCTTGTTTTGTTAAAATAAAAAATCCAGTCATATTAGAGTTATCACTTAAACCGTCTGATCCGTATAATATATTAAACGGTGCATCAACTTCTGGGCGATGTTCGTACGGACCAGATGTACTAATATCAGATGAAACTAATTCCATAGGTATAGTATTACTTGCAACAGTAGTAGTATATTTAATAACACTGTTTGTTAACGGTATATTATTTAATGTATATAATTCAAATATTTGATCTTGTACTTGAACTCGATCATTTGGTAAAACCGTGCCAAAGTTTTGTTTTAAAGCTCTATTTAATACTAATATAAATTGTTCTTTCCAATTTGAATTAAGTATATCATTCCAATTTATGGTTTTATTTGCAAGATTATTTCCATTTGAATCAATTACATCCTCGGTTGTTGATATTGATACAATTTTAACTAATCCTCGTCCAGGTATGTTTCTTGATGGTGCATATGAAATTAGCTTAGCAAGCCGTAGAACACTATCTTTTCGTTGAGCAGTCGGTAATAAATTTTCGTGTGCTACGACATCTAACCGATATGCATAAAGCTCTGAAATGTAACTTAGAGCTTCAATTATCATTATAAACTCGTCAGTTTCAATATAATTATTAAATTCAGGATGAAATAATTTGAAGTAGTCAATTAGAGCTTGTTTTACAGTTGCGAAATCAAATGCAGAAAAATTAATCTGTTGATATGCTTTATATACTTGTTCCCAACCTTCTGCTTGTGATATTTGTCTGCTCATTGTACCGATTACCTTAATAAATATTATTGATATTATCATTAACTTGTGATATAATGATAAAGGTTCAAATATATTTATATTAAAATATGTTTGAACCTTTATCATTATATCCAAAGAAGAATATATGACATATTTAACCGAGTAGTTATTATTTAATAAGTTAGGTAGTATACAATTAAATAGTTATAACTAAATACCAGATTATAGTATTAAATACTTATTGTAACTATATCTATTGTGTAAATTCAATATTAAAATTCATACCTTGTGTTACATTCAGTTCAATATATTGTAACATTAAAGACACAGACAAACTATTAGTATCGTAATTAGGTACTACTGTTATTGTTACTAATCTAACCCTAGGATCATAAGCCACAACACTTTCGACATCAGATCGAACTGATTCTATTACATATTCATCTAACGGTTCAAATACCATACTTGGAATAGTTGTACCAAAATTCGGCATCATTACTCTAGTTCCTTTTTTAGTAAATATATGATTTAGTATATTTCGTTCAACTAATTTTATATCAGTCAATATTAACGTATTATTACCCGGTATATGTACTTTAGGAGCGTTAGGCAAAGGTGAACAATATCCCATTGTGTTAAGCGATGGGAATAATCCAGATCTTGAAATACCTTTTGAAAAATCTAATGAGGAAAATCCTGTATATAATGCCATAATAACCTTAAATGTTTTTTAATATTTATAATATTGTTAGTATTTTATAATTACCGTTTCCAGTTAGGATTTCGTTTTTTATAATCTCTACCAATTTCATCACTTTTATACGGATACTTAGGAACATGTGTATAATCATCTTTTGTACCAGTTCTGCCCCATGGTTCATGATTAGGTATTCTATTAGTTAAAAACGCCGCTATTGTTTTAGCAGGAGCAGCTTCTGCAGCTTCTGCAGCCTTATCTGCTGCTGGTCCATTAAGATCTATTCTCCCTGCAGTTTGTTTTATCGAACCCCCGCCACGTAAGTTTAATCCATCAGCAGTAATTTTAGTGGCGTCTGTAGATAATATGTTAAGTACACTATTAACAGTTAAATTAGTATTATCTATAGATAATATGTTAAGTACAGCGTTAACAGTTAAGTTAGTATCTGTACCCGATGTTATATCAATTGTATCACCTGCCTCTTGAAAAAATTTATCTACTGATTGTATTCGTAAATTAGTATTGGCTAATATATGAGTTTCTTTACCACTCGTTGATCTTACTTCTTCGGTTGCAGCCAGATGAATAGATGTTCCAGCCGTTAACCTAATAGATTTAGCGGATGTAAGATTTATATCATCAGCAGAGTGAATTGATACATTATGTGTTGCGTACACATCAATTGTACCGTCTTGATCAAATTCAATCCAATTTGCACCTTCAGCTGTTGAGATATATATTCGTTCATTAGTATCATCCATTATGATTTGATGACCTGAGGCTGTTCTAATTTTCAGTCTACAGTTATCAGGACTATCTTCCATTGATACTGCATGAAACCCTGGAGATGTCCATGAATAAATTTGAGGATCAAAATTTACTTTAGGTGCATTAGGTACTTTAAGGTCAGGATTTATTCTTGATGATTTATATCCACTTTTTATATCCGGTTTTTGAGATAGCATTTGTTTAGTATCAATGACTTCCTGTGATAATCCAGTAACAGATGTATCAATTGCACGAGTTTGCCATTCAAAACTTTGTTGATGTATTATATCGTCTGCAATTCCGCTAAATGCAGTACGTAAATTATCGTATAGGGGTTGAATCGGTTGTTCAGCAGATGAAACCGGTCCATCTATTACTGTTTTTCCTTTTTTTCCATCTTTTCCTTTTTCAAGTTCTTTTTCTATATATCTACCATGTGGCATTGTATGTTCGGTTGCCATAGGGTGCATACATCCTAACCATATTCTATTTGCAGAATCACCATCCAGACATGATATAACTGCAATTGCACCAACTTTTGGAACTCCCCACATACCATATGCAACTGGGCCTGTAGTTGTACTTGTACTATGTGGTCCTCGACTCATAGTATCTGGTGTTGATACAACTCCTCCAAATGGAGTAACTTGTCTACACCACGGTATATCTTCAATAGGGGTGTTTGGTAGGTCTCCTAACGCCATTGAGTATATTCTCATTCGACCTCTACCTTGAGGATCATTTGTATCAACTACTGTACCTACAGTTAAAAGACTATAGTCGGTCTTAATCGCTTGAAACATTTTATACGATCTCCTTAAACCATGTAGTATAATCACCTGGAAAATTCGTAGGATTATATAAATATGGTACTTCTGATTTTAGAAAAAATTGAATATAAAATAAATTACCGTATTCCATAGTTGTATGTTGATGAATAAAATGAGGACCACTTGGATGTAATATTAATGTACCGATTTGAGGATTAAATCCAAATTGATGTTGTGGGAACTCTAACTTACCACCATACACTTCAAATTTTTCATCAAACGGTATATTATCGTTGTAATTACATAGTGCAATATATCCTGATATATCTCTCGGAAATGTTTGTACCCATTTACCGTTTAAATGATTACTACTATCACATTGTGGTTTATTATTTGCACCTTGTTTTAATTCATAAAGTGTAGGAATAGTTATATCAAGTATATTTGTATCATAATATGTCATAATATCATGTATAATTTCGTTAATTTTTTCAGTTATAATTGTTGATAAATTAACTTGTGGTTTTAAAATACACAATCCATCGTCCTCAATTATTTGTGCATAGTTTGATGTTATTTTATCACACATTAACGGCGATATAAAATTTTGATATATTAAAAACGGACTTTTAATATCACTCATGATTATGCCTGTAATTGATCAACTGCGTTTATTGCATCTAATTTTGCCATTGAAATAATATCTTTAAAAGATATATCCGGATTTGCTAATAGCATTTCAAAGATTTGTCTTGTTATACGTGGTTTAACATCTACTTCATTTATATTATCTGGATCGATAACAGTTTCTTTATGTTCATTTAACATATCATGAATTGATTGAATTTCCGCTTCTGATATAGACGGGTCAATAACCAAATCACATTTTTCTAATAAATTTATACCGATTAAGAATTTGTATTGCATATGTGATCTATCATTTAAATTAACCCGTACTTCTGAAATAAGATGTCCATTTATTTTAATATCGAACAACACTGTTGGCCTATATTCAATTCCACCGTCGGCGGATTGTACTGAAATCATATTATCAACTTTCATAGTGTATTGTCTTTCATTAAATGTAAACTTAACATTTTGTGCTTCTGAATCTACATCACTTTTCATAATGGATATATCTTCAACACCTAAACTACAACATTCAGCGCCAGTATCGACTTTACTTTCAATTATTTCATTTTGATTAATTCCCATTAATGTTACATTAACATGAATTCCAATTGCGTTATATCGTTCATGTTCTTCTTTTTCTGTAATTATTTCAACAACATCAATAACATGATTATCATTGTATTGTTTAACTGTCACACAATATAACGTATTATTACATTCATAAACAAGAAACGGTTTAACGTGTTTACCATGTAATATATCAACAAATGTTGGATTATACTCATACATTAGAACATATTTATTATCATCATCTTGTATAATTGGGGTAGTGGTTTTTATATTAACACTTTCTGATATCATAGTAGTAAGTTGTAAAATTAAAAATTCTTTATTTATCATGGAAGTTACCTATGTATTATTATATTGATATATTTATCTATTAACTGACATAGTATATAAATACACTTTATAAGAGTTACCATATAAATAATATTATCATTCACTTTAATGTAGTAAATGTGAATTGTAAAAAATTAAGAGGATAATGCACAATGAGATTTTCAGAATATATACTAAAAGAAGATGCAACAGGTGGTGCAACTGGAGCTGGAGCAATCGGAGGCACAAGAGGATTATTGTTTGGTGGAACAATATCTAGAAAAGTTCCAATGCCGCGTATACCAGTTCAAACTATTAAATATAAAAAATTAGCGAATTGGAACGGGTATAAAAAGATTCATGAATCTGATAGTGCTAGTTCTTTTAGTTCAATGGATGTTATATCTAAATTAAACTCAGCTCAAAAACATAATGATATGCAAAAAGATGCTGTTGTTTATGGAATTGAAGGAGAACACGGTGAAATTACAAAAGTGTATGTCGCAAAAGATCAAGACGAAGAGTTTAAACGTGCGCTTGATAATGAGATAAAAGATGCAGAAAATAAAAGGGATGTGGCTGAAATTCTTTTTAATTTACGAGATACTTTTAATATATTACACGTTGAATGGCCTCCTGTACCTGAAGATGAAGAAGTAAATGTTGATATGAAAGGGCAAAAAGGTGACGAAATAGAAGGAGAGTTACCGCCGGGAACTGAAGGAGAAAAAGAACCTGGAAAAGAAGGTGAAGGTGAAGGTGAAGGTGAGTTACCAACTGATACAGGTGTTGGTGATATAGGTAGTTCTGGAGATGATCAAAGTATATTGTTTAAAGTTATTGATATGTTAAAAGCGGATGCAGAAGCAAGGATGGCAGAAGCAAACGCAAAAGCTAAAGAAGCAGAGGCCAAAGAAGCAAAGTATGCGGCAAATATTGCAGATCGAAAAGTAAAATCTGAAGAAGATTTTGCAAATGCTGATAGTTATTTTAAGCAACAACAAGAAAATAAAAAAGCTTCTCAACGAATTACAAAATTAGCTAAGTATCGTCAAGAAATATCACAAAGTGCAGATAAGCGACCCGGAGTTTATTCAAATGAAAGTTATAAATTAAAAAAACAACGTATGGTTGAAGATGCAACACAAGAAGTTGTTGCATTACAAGCACAATTATCTGCTTTAAATTTGAAAAGAATAGTAGCTACTAAAGGTATTGATAATCAAATAAGAGCAATACAACAACAGTTAGCTATAAAAACTAAACAAGCAAGTCAACAATCAGTTACAGGTACAAGCCCTGCAACTAATCAAACTATTACTGAAGTATAAGGAGATATTATGATACCATATCAATCAATTGATGTTAAATTTAACGGGGTCCCTGAACAATGCTTTGTACTAGAAGTAATAGTAAATGTGCAATATTTAATCGAAAAAAAATATATAGATTTAGACCCTGTATTAGCTATAGATGTTAATTTATTTAATACCGCAACTGGACCGTATCCGAAAACAGGTGGAGTACTTGCTGCAAATACATTTATTGGTATAAACGGAACATCTTTTTATAGTACATACCATAGCATAATTCGATTAGTTGGTAGTAAACCTGAGATGTTAGGTGCACCGTTTGATATATCACAAGTATATAATAGTAGTGGTACATGGAAGCATACAGCTAATAACACAGTGGTGTAATGATATACATTCATAAACCTATTTCACTTCCAGATCTAAAAACCACACAAGTTAAAAAGTCCAGATGGTATGTAACACCATCTGGTCAATATTATCCATCGATCACATCAATATTAGGCTATGGACCAAAACCGTGGCTTGATGAGTGGCGTGCGAATATGGGTACAGCAAAAGCAGATATTGAGACAAAACGTTGTGCAGAACGAGGCACTGCGTTGCATGAAATGTGTGAAAAGACTCTTAATAATCAACCAGATCCAACGTTAGGTCATGTGTATGAGCATATTTTATTATATAATAAAATTAAACTTGCATTATCTAAAATTAATAATATTTTTGCTCAGGAAGTTGCACTTTATAGTGATGTATTAGGAATCGCTGGACGAGTTGATTGTATTGCTGAATGGAAAGGAATACCATCTATTATAGATTTTAAATCATCTAATAATTTAAAAACAGATGAGATGATACAAGATTATTATATGCAAGAAACATTTTACGCATTAGCTTTTTATGAAAGAACTGGAATTGAAATTCCACAAATAGTAACTATAATTGCTGTTGAAAAAGGTATAATGCCTCAAATTATGGTTAAAACAATATACCCTTATATAACACCACTAAAAAAGAAAATTGATTCTTTTTATGTAAATTATAATTAATAAACAGCATATCCACTAGGTTTATTAACTTCTTCTTTTATCCGTTGTGATAAAAACTCACTTATCATTTTACGCTCAGGTACTGACAAGTTTAATATTGTGTGATATTGCATACTACCTCTCATAAAATAAGTAAGTTCGATGATTTGTTGTAGTATGTTATTAATTTCACTACCTAATTGAGAAATATATTCTTGTATTTTTTCAGTATTTTTGTGTTTTAATAATCTAAAAAAAAAGTTAACGGATTGAGTGGTAATTCAACTGTCATTGGTTGATGACAATCTTGACATTCAACTGTGTGTGTTGAATCAGGTCCCCAATTATTACCGGCATCTAATGCAGCTGATATTTTTTTAAACCATGGAGCTGGTATAGCTGATGCCCATTCATAAATATGTTTTTTATCAGTATCACCGTCAACTGAATGAATAATACTAATAGTTGATTCAACTAATTTCTGCTGTATTTCATATAATGGAGTTGTACTAAAGTTTTTTGATTCTTGCATAATTGTAACAATATCTTTGAACCTAACTGGTCTAAGCTCAACTAATTGTCCATTATCCATTGTAACAGAATATAATGCAGTTATTGTAGTTGGATCAATATTTCGAGTATTGTTTATAACTTCTGTTATATCTATTTTATACCTATGTTCTTGAGCAGTTTCACATGAATGCGTATAGCTAACTTCAATATTTGGACCATATGTAATACGACGCAATACTAATAATAGATGATCAACATCTTTTCCAAATAAATCTGCAGGTTTTTTTATCGCAGGTATACATCGAGAAAATACTTCTGTTATAGACGTACCATTGATGATATGATCAATATTTCTCATAGCAATTTCATCAAAAGCACTCATTGGGAATACTTCTACTTCCCCGTTTTGTACATTTTCATTAAGTTCACCGTTATCGTAAAATAACCCAAGTGATGGTAATCTTATAATTTCACCTGGTATTTTAATATTGTTTATTAGTGGATTTTCAGACATACTATTATAATCCTCGTGTTTATTAAGTTTAAGTTTAATTTATTTATACTCGAAAAAGTTAATGGGAAACATGTATTAAATGTTGATTTTTGTACAAAAGTATACTACAATATGTACATAAAATGAAAATAAGGTGAATATAATGACTATAATTTTAACGATCATACTTCAATTAATACTGTTAGGTATTATTGATTCACATAGATCAACAACGAAATCTAAAAAAACACACGCAATACAGATGTGGATTATTTTTATATGTACATTACCAATTATGTATTATTTTGCAGGAATGATTACAAATCTTACATGGGATGATTTTACCATTGTTGATGAATCATATCAACACGGTATAATGCTTCGGAATGTGTTGTTACCAGTTATACCTGTTTGTATTATGTTATTATGGTATACATTGTTTTGTGATATTAAAACTAAAATAGCTCAAATAAATTTATGCATTTTATATTTATTTGGTGTTACACTTATGCTTATTCATTTGGCTTTTCCATCAGTCCTGTAATTCATAAATAAAGATATTAACCTTAATATGGTAGTATCTTTATATGGCAGCCTTAGATCCAGCATTCTTAGCACAATTACAAGCATTCGTTCAACAAATTTCAAGCGCCGGTGGTAGTTTATCACGTACGTTAGGTGATTTATCTAATGCAGGTCAAACTTCAGCAACTGCTCAAACTAAAGTCGCAGCTAGTGTACAAAAAGCTGGTGATAGTTCTGCGTATGAATTAGCAGCGTTAAATAAAAAACTTAAACTTGCAGGTAAGTCTTTCGATCAATTTCATGATGTTTTATCAGAAGTAATAGACGGTACAAAAACCGCCGGTAGTTTACACTCTTCATTCGTTAAAGATATTTCATCTTCATACCAACACGCGAAAAGTATGCTCGATGAGCAAGTATCAAAAACATTTACTACATGGAGTGAACTTGATAAACTATACCCTGAAGCTTTAAAAAATCAAATAAAATCGATAGCTGGCGCTTCTTTAAAAATTGAAAATTACGCGGATACTTTAAAGTTTGATGATTATGTAATAGCACAACAAGCATTTATTAAATCATTTAAAGAAAATAATGGGAAAATGGGGGCAGCTCAACTTAACCTGTTAGCAAATTTACACACATTAAGTAAAGAATTAGGTGATCCAAGTTATTTCGCAGGGTATGCGAAGAGTTCTGAAAAAGCAAATGAGTTTGCTGCTGCGTTAGAAAAATACACAAGTGGTGTAACTTTAAATGCTAAAGAAATTGGAGTTGTTAACGAGTATTTTCAAGGAATGTCTAATAAAGGTGTTAGAAATGCGTTAGGTGAATCAGAGCAGAAATTAAAAGGATTTACTAAAGGTGTAGTTGGTACTGCAAAAAGCATAAAAGATGTTGGTGGTTCTTTTAAAAATGTTATGCTTAAACAACTTGAAGGTACATTTGGTGAAGCTGGTAATACTATAAGAAACGCTATTGCTGGTAGGTTAACAGCTGGTGGTATGAGTGGTACAATGGCGGGACTTACAGGAACAATTGCTGTCGCATCAGCTAAAATGTTCTGGGAAGCTGGTAAAAAAGCAATGCCGTTGTTTATGGAAGAAGCTTCAGAATGGATGAAATCTGGTACTGAGTTACATGATTTAGCATTAATACAAATTGGTGTAGGTCAAGAAGCTTATTTAAAAGTAATGTCACAAAATAAAGCACTATACCGCAGCATAGAAGGAGGTCAAGAAAGTGTAGATAAATTGATGAAAGATCATACCGATGAATTTACAAAATTAATGGGTGGTGATCGAAAAGCAGGATTAGAGATGGCAGCGCGAATGGCCACTCTTGAGCGTAATGCAAGTGGTGGTGCACAAGGACTTTCTGAGTTTAGTAAAACTTTATCAGACACTGCAAAATGGGCAGATGTGATGAATAAAACTACTGCATTGACAGCTCCAGCTAGTCTTGAGTTATATGAGTCAATGTTGCTAGATAGTAATATTTCTTATAAATTAGCAGGTCTGAAGAATAAAGAACGTATTGCGTATCTGCTTGATTTAAAAGCGTTTGCGGAGCATTCTGCACAATTAGGTTATAGTAAAGAGGCAATTAAAACATTTGCGGCTGGTTTTGCCGCTGATACAAAAAGAACAATACCATCTGCATTGATGTCCGGTGCTGGTTTACAAGCAAAACTTCAACAGTTAAGTAATTTTTTACCGAATAATAAAGACTTACAAGGAGATATAGCCGCTAGAGCTGGATCTTTAGAAAGCAAAAGTAATAAAAGTGCTGCTGAGAAACAAGATTTCAGCGACATACTAGATATTCTTGTAAACGCTGAGGCGGAGGTACGAGCTGATAATACCAAAGGAGGACAGTATAACACTATAGTAGCGGCCATAGAACAAGCTTTACCAATGAGTGCAGGTTCAGCAGCTTCAGTAGCTAAAAAAGAAGAAGAACTACCGAAAACGCAAGCGTATAAAGCAGGTATAATAAAAGCAGCAACGAACATGGTTGGTGGAAATACTCCAGCTAATAGAGAAAAAGCTATACAGGAAAAGAAATTAGCAGATCTTGCAAAAGCTGAAGAACATGATAAAACTGATTTATCTATACAAGCAGGTAAAGCTGCTATTGCAGTTAAAAATTTTACAGATGCACTAGATACATCACAAACAGGGATAATACCTTCATTAATAATCGGTGCTTTTACTGGTGCAGCATCTGGTATTATTGGAGGGGCTATGCCAGCTCTATTTAGTGTACTCGGGAGTGCAATTGGTGCAGGTGGTGTTGCACCGATTCTTGCAAGTTTAGGTACAGCTGCTGGTGGTTTAGGATTAGTGTTCGGTGGTCTTATTCCAATAGTTGCTGGTGCAATTGCAGCATTTTCGTTATATAAAGGAGTAGAAGAACAACAACAAAAAAGATTAGAACGTGTTGTAACTGGAACTGGTGGATGGTTTGAAACATTAGTTACGTGGGATAGTGATATAGAGAAGTATAAAAAGGAAAAATCTTTAAAACAATCATCACCAACGTTAACTAATGAAGTAGAAGATAAACCGATATCGAAAATAGTAAATAAGGAAATAGAAAGTCACCCGTTATCAAACACATTAAATGATCTTACAGCAAATGTTACGACATTAGCAACTCCTCCAGTTGATGTAGTTAATCAAATGATCGATCGTTTAGATATATTGACTACTACGTTTAACGATAATATTAGCAATATGGTAACTGCAACAAATACTATTAACAATTATTTACGCAGTATTGATAAAAATACAACTGATTGGTATACTGATGTAAAAGTAGAAAAAGCTGCTACAACACCTGATAGTTTATTTGACATAATGAATAAAAGTGGTGGAAATACAGTAGCATATATTAAAGCGGGTTAATTAATTAAAATGTAAGTTTAATATAATTATAAATACCTTTAATAAAATTATTTAAAGGTGTTTATATAAATGGCGAAGATAACAGATTTTTATAAAGTTGTTTCCCCTACCCAAGCTGCGGCTACAATCCAAGATAGTCAACAAATCGATCAAGGGTATGCATTTTCAAGCAATTATACTTGGTATCAACGGTTAATTCAAGGTAGTGCAACTAGATTAACTCGATATCGTGAATATGATATTATGGATACGGATGTTGAAATAGCTCGTGCGTTAGATATTATAGCTGAAGAAATGACTAGTCGGAATACTAAAACTGATATGGTTCTTAATATTAGTATGCAGATTGATGATGGGCAAGAGGTCGAAGATACAATAGTACTTACATTAAGATCAGCACTAAGACATTGGTCAATTCTACATGGGTTTACTGAAAATAGACTATTTAAAATAGCTAGAAATATGATAAAATATGGTGATTGTTTCTTTAAAATACATTCATCATATAAAAAATGGGAATGGATTCCCGCATCTAATGTAATTGGCGCAGTTGTTGATGCTCAAGATGTTACCAAAGTATTAGCCTATCAAGTTAGAATGGATTCAAAAGTACCTAATAGCAATAGCTCTGCTTATAATGGAACAGGGTCAATGGCTGTTGGTAGTCAAGCATATACTACAGAAATTATTCCAATTGAACATATGGCTGTGTTCTCAATCAACGATGATATGTCTGAGACAGCACCATTTGGTGATTCAGCTCTTAGAACTGTTTATAGAACCCACAAGCAAAAAGAATTACTTGAAGATGCTATTGTAATATATCGCATTCAACGTGCACCTGAACGTCGTGTATTCTATATAGATGTGGGTAAAATGCAACCGAATCGTGTTAAAGCATATCTAGAAACTATTAAAAATGAAATAAGACAAAAGAAAATCCCTTCAAATAACCAAAACGGTGGTAATAGTGTAGATGCTGTGTATAATCCACAATGTATATCGTTAGATACAAGAATTCCACTATTAGATGGTAGAGTGTTGACATTATTTGATATTATCAATGAATATCAATCAGGTAAAGAATTATGGGGGTATTCTGTTAATCCTGAAACTGGAGAACAAGTTCCTGGATTGATATCATGGGCTGGGATAACAAGAAAGAATTCAAAAGTTATAAAGATTACGTTTGATAACAATGAAAGTTTGATTTGTACTGCAGATCATAAAATACCGGTACAAGGTAAAGGGTTTGTTAATGCTGAAAATTTAGATATTAATGATTCACTATTTCCTTTTAATTTGAGATTAGAAAAATTAGGAAAATATACGTATACTCAAACGTATGATACTAACAAACAAGATTGGCAGTTTGTACATAGAATGGTTAACAAGTTTTTTAGTGAAAATCAATTAATTGAAACATTTGTGTATGATTCTAAATTTTTAAATAGCAAAAAAGATACAATTCATCATAGAGATATTAATAGGTATAATAATAGCCCTTCTAATTTAATGCGAATGAATTCAAAAGATCATATTTTGTTTCATGCAAATGAATTGTTAAATCCTAATCGGATTGCTGGGATAGAAAATCATAGATTATTATTAAATACTGATGATGAATATAGAGCTCAATTTATTAAAAAATTAAGTGATATAGGTAAAGCTAGATGGTTAGAGCTTAATGAAGAAGAAAAACAACAATGTATTCAACGATTAGTTGATAATAAACTACCTACAGTTAATCAATTAATTATATTTGATGAGAAATGTTTAAATTATTGTGTTAAAATACTACACAATAATCCAACAATATCAATTAAACAATTTATGTTAACGTTAAACAATAACGTTGAATTTATGAATTATTATGCTAGCATCAATCAATATAAAAAAGTTGATGGTGTGTTATTTAATTATAAAATTGATGTATCTCATATAACACATTCGGGTTTCCACAAATTAATTAAATTACACGGATATGATAATTTTAAAACATTAAGAAATAAAATTATTCAAGAAAAGGTTAAACTATTTAACAATCATGATAGTTCGTTTAATTATATTAAACAATTGATTGTAAATATAACACCATGTTGTAATGAATTATTACCTTATATTAGAAATAACAGTAATATATTGCAATTATTTATTGAATGGTATCGAACAATAAGTCCAAAAACAAAACTTAAATTACCTGATGCAGTTTTAATGAATAAAATTGGCCAGCATTACGGGTATGATTCATGGAATGGAATGCTTACTGGTATCACTCAATATAATCATAAAATCATCGCTATTGAATATCTTGATGAAACAATGGATGTTGGTACTCTTACAATTGATCAAAATGAAGTGTACCATAACTATCATACATTTGCAATTGATGCAGGAATCTTCATAAAAAACAGTCAGTTAGAGGATGTTTTCCTCGCTCAAAGATCAGACGGAAAAGGATCAAAAGTAGAAGTACTCCCAGGTGGTCAATCATTAGGTGAGATGTCTGACTTAGATTATTTTATGGATAAAGTGCTTCGTGGATTGCGAGTTCCAATATCTTGGATGAAAACAGGTGTTAACTCAGCTATGTTTAATGATGGTAAAGTTGGAGCTGCATATGTTGAAGAACAACAATTTGCCAAATTTGTTGAAAGATTGCAGGTATACATTGAAATTGAATTAGATAAAGCATTTAAAACATTTTTATTTGCAAGTAACATAAACATTGACAATACATTATTTAAGATAAAACTACCAAGTCCGTCTAATTATGAACATTATCAACAAGCTGAAGTTGATACAACATTACTTAACACACTCAGTCAAGCTGAATCTGTACCATACTTATCAAAACGTTTTATATTATCACGATATGCTCAATTAACAGAAGACGAGATTATTACTAATGAGCAATTATTAAAACAAGAAAAAGGTTATGATCCAGATGCTGATAAATCATTACAACAAATCTACGGTGCACCTGCAGAAGGTATGGGTGGAATGGGTGGTGGTATGGGAGGAATGGGTGGTGGTATGGGAGGAATGGGATTAGGAGAACCAGGAGCAGAAGGTGAACTTGGAACAGAAGGGGAACCTGGTGAGATTGGTACAGTAGGTACTGTTGGTGGAGCAGCAGGAGCAGCACCACCTGGAGGGGTAACACCCGGAGGACCTGGAGCGCCGCCTCCTCCCACATAATACGTATTATAAAGTTATACACTTATTGAAATATTAACTAAATACAATATTAACATAAATAATATTATATTAACACCCAGTTTACTTTTAGGAGATTAAAACATGTCAAAAGAAAAATTAAAAGAAATGCTTGATGCAACTATCAATGAAGATGACGCTGCAGCAGAAGTAGCATTCCATTCGTATGCTACCGATAAGTTCCGTTCAATTATGGAAGAAATGGAAGTCAACAAAATTGAAAATGATCGTGGTCAGGATGAAGACTCAGATGATGATTTTGAAGATGAAGCCCGTGATGAAGATCATGATGAAGATGACATAGACGATGAAGATCATGATGAAGACGACATAGATGATGAAGATCATGATGAAGATGACATAGATGATGAAGATCATGATGAAGACGACATAGATGATGAAGATCATGATGAAGACGACATAGATGATGAAGATCATGATGAAGATGATGAAGATGATTTTGAAGATGAAAACTTCGACGCCAAAAAAGTTGCTGAAAGTGTGATTGCAAAAACTAAAACTGCAAAGAAAAAGTAAGTAACATAATATGATCGAATTATTAATGTGTATAACGCTTTTGTTAAGTGGTTGTGCTAGTATGGGTAACCCTAGTGATTCATGTGGTCAAGGATATAAAATACCTGGATGTGATCCAAGTAATCCGTATTCAACACCATTACACACATCAAGTGAACCTACTCAATCACATTAAAAATATAAAGTTGTTTCAGCCAAGCCAAAATATAAACCCAACTTAACCGTTGGGTTTTTTATGTTTATTATTCTTAAAGATAAATATATTTAATAAATTTACATAATAAAAGGATCAACTATGAGTGCGATATTATTAATTGAAGATATGTCTTCAGAACAATGTGGGTTAATTCAAGAATCTACACAAGATGGTAAAAATTTGTGGCTATCTGGTACTTTCATGCAAAGTGGAATTAAAAACCGTAATGGTCGAGTATATCCATTAGAAGAAATGACCAAAGCTGTTGAATCTGCAAGTGGTATAATTAAAGAAAATGGTGGTATATTTGGTGAACTTGATCATCCACAAACACTATCAATAAATTCTGACCGAATTAGTCATGCAATTACAGAATTAAGACTTGAAAACAATAATGTATATGGAAAGGCAAAAATATTGCCAACTCCAATGGGTATTATTGCCAAGGTGTTAATTGAGAGTGGGATTAAAATTGGTGTTAGTAGTAGAGGTGCGGGTAACGTAAATGAAAGCGGGTTAGTTAGTGATTTTGGATTAGTAACTATCGACATTGTAACTACACCAAGTGCACCGGGTGCATATCCAAGTTCAATTTATGAATCTTTAGATGCTGCTAAAAACGGTGCTAAGATTATGACTTTATCTGAACAAGTTCAACACGATGTTGATGCGCAGAAGTTTTTAATAAAAGAAATTACTAAATGGATTAACACTGGATTATTTGTAAAAAGATAAATTAGTACGATTAATTTGTGTAATTATTATGATTAATTTATATCAGTATTATACAGATCCAAAAGTGCTAACTTCGCCAAGAACTAATCCTGCTTGGTTATATAGATATGCCCAGATTGTAGGTAAATTATCACCTGAACAGGAGTTAATAATCGCTAAGGTTGGTCAATATGCGTATTATTATGCTATTAATGTTCTTCGAGATAGGTTTTTAACAGGTGAGGATGCAATGAGAAGGTATTGTAATTTTGCACAAGAATTAACATATAAAGAGGTAAGTGGTACTTATCTCTACGATTATTAAAGGTAAATTAACAATGGATAAATTTCGTACAATGCAGTTAGCGGGGTTGTTAACTGAAAATCAATTATTAGAAGCTAGAGAAGATTTTATTGCATATGCTATGGGGGATAAAATAATATCGGCTTATAAAAAAGACAGTGGGTATAAGCCAAAGCTATCAACAGCTATAGATATTATTCGATATTTATCACAACATACTAACACTAATTATATTCAATGGATTGCAAGACAATATGCTGCAAATCAATTTAGATTAGAAGATGTTAATAGAATTAAAAAAGAGATTATTGAATTTGATAGAGTTAAACCAAAATTGGTTAATAAAGACTTAAACTCATATCAAGATTTAAAATCATTATACAATGAACTCGACAAATTTAAAGAAGTTGATATAACATCTAACAAACAACAAGAAAAAAATGTAAAAATGGAAGGTGTTACTAAAGTAATTGACACTCCACATTTTAAAGTAGTAATTCCAACAACTGAAGAAGCTGCAAAGTTTTATGGAAAAGGCACTAAATGGTGTACCGCAGGTGATGAAGATAATCAATTTGCATATTATAATAAAAATGATGTTTTATATATCATTCTCGCAGGAGATCGTAAATTTCAATTATGTATGAAAGAAGATCAATATGTGAATGAACGGGACTTTGAATTAGAGAGATCAGATATTGAATATTTGAGTAAATATTCTGAGTATAAAGATTTTTTAAATATGTTAATTAAAAAATATTATGTAGATTAAAATGATTAATTTATATCAATATCATACAAACCCTAAAGAATTAGAGAATTATAATAATAAACATAATTATGTATGGCAAGCTGCGATGGAAAAAGCTGATCAAATTGGTGTTGAAAAGTTTTACAAACAATATCCTCAAGCTTATAATCTAATTGCAAATCAAATTAACAAAGGTATTTCATATATTGTTGGAAACTATGCTGTTGATTTATTAAATAGGTCGATATTTGATAATGGTAGTACAGCATATGATTATGCTCGAAAATTGTTTTTTGATTTATTTCCTAATGGTTTAATAAAACAAAATGATTAATTTATATCAATATTATATTAAACCTGTGGATTTACTACCACCAAGTAAATATCCTGATGTTCATTTTGCATATAATTACGTTTATAAGGTATTAAAAAAACCGTTTCCATTAGTTGAAGATATAATATCTACAAATGCTTTTTATGCTATAAGTTATGCACGTAATGTTTTACATGGTCCATTTCCTAAGGGAGAAGATATGATTGCAACAGATGTAATGTATAGTTGGATGTATGCAAAAGATATATTAAAAAGTAGATTTATTAAGGGAGAAAAAATAATAAAAGGTAGTATGATGCAAGAACCATATGAAAATCTTTTCAATATAAAATTATGATTAATGTATATAGTTTGTATACAAACCCTACAGAATTAGAAGTACCTGATTTTGGTGACGACGCAATAGCAGCATTTGATTTTGCATATGAATATTTAGGACCGTATAACATTAGAAATTCAAAAATTGAACAAATAATATCGAAATCACCAAGTGCTTCATGTGATTATGCGGTAAATATATTACGTGATAGGTTTGAATTAGGTGAACCTATGATTGCAATGGTTGCTTCACGAGCATTTGAATATGCATGGCATGTATTAGAACATGCATGGCCTGAAGCAGAACATGTTATTGCAAAAAACCCATTATTTACGTTTCAATACGCATTTAGAGTATTAAAACATAGATTTATTATGGGAGAAGATGTATTACTTAATGGTCCTCGAGTGGCACAAGATGAGTATTTGTGGTTATATATAAAAAATATTATAAAAGAAAGATGGCCTGAAGCGGAGTCAAGAATTAAAAATAGTCCTTGGAAAGCAGCTTATGAAAAACTATTTAATGTTGAACTATGATAAATGTATTTGAATATTATACAACCCCTAAAGAATTAGAAGTACCTGATTTTGGAGATAATGCTAAACTTGCATTTGAGTTTGCGTATTCATATTTAGTTGTTCGTAAAGTTAAAGGTGAAATACTTAAAAGTAAGAAGTTAGAACATATAATCGCAAAATCTCCATTATATTCATTAAATTATGCATTGCAAATATTACAACATTGTTCCTTCAAAGAAGGAGAACTTGCTATTGCATCAAATGCATATACGGCGTATACCTATGCACGTTATGTAATAGAAGGTCGATGGCCTGAAGCTGAATCAGTTATTGCTAAAGATGCTGAATATTCATACATGTATGCTAAAGATATTATTAAAGGTAGATGGTCTGAATGTGAAAATAATTTATTACATGGACAAGGTTACGATCATGATGGTAAATTATTTCAATATATTAGAGATATATTGAAAGAACGATGGCCTGCTGCTGAACTAAGAATTAAAAATAGTAGATATAAAGAATCGTATGAAAAAACATTTAATGTAAATTTATAAAGGATTAATAAATGAAAATAACAGAAATATTTGCAAGTATAATTCCCTCAGTGCATTGGTCACAACAAGGTTCGATGCATCTTGGTGTTTTTGAAGTACATGGTGAACATTATGTAATGCAATTTATTAAAATGAAACCAAATGATCCTATACATTCTGTATTATCTAATGAAATAATAACAAATAATACTTGGTTTTTTGCATTTGCTGCTATGGTAGATGGTCAACCTGTTGATACAGATACAAATAAAGGTGACGCTATTCCTATATTTAGTGCAATTATGCAAACATTAGTACAATTTATTGAAAAGTACGATATTGATGTATTATATATTGGTTGTAGTGATAAACATACTAAACTTAAAGGTGTATATCAAAGATTAATATCAAAATATACAAGAATGCATGGATGGACAGTTAATAACACAGCAACGGGTAATTTTTTTGGTGATGAGAAATTTATTTGGATTCTTAAAAAATGATTAACTTATATAACTACTATACTAAACCAGTAGAATTATATAGATATACTGAGCGTGTAAATTTTATGCCTGAAGTTGCTTATTTTTTAGCTCGTGATATAGGTGTCGAACAATTTAATAAAACATACCCTAATGGTGAGCGGTGTATTGCAAAGAATGCAGATACTGCGTATAAGTATTCGAAGTATATATTAGGTAACGGACTATTTCCACTAGGAGAAGACGCAATAGGAAAAAGTGCTGACTATTCCTATTACTACGCTGTAAATGTATTGCATGGTCCATTTTTAAAAGGTGAGGATATGATTGCAACAGATGCATGTTACTCATATTGGTATGCACGTGACGTATTACATGATCGATTTATTAAAGGTGAGTCAGTAATAATGGATGGTGGTTTTTGGTCAAAATATACGGGTTTTTTGAGTAAATTAGGTATTATATTTAAACTATGATTAACTTATATAACTATTATACTGATAGTACGTTATTACTTGGATATGAGCACCAAGCTGATTATATTCCCTTTTTGGCTATTCAATTAGCAAAACAATTAGGTGACTGGAAATATAGAACCCAACATCCAAAAGGTTTTAAAATTATTACAAAATCTCCTTATGAAGCATATTGTTATGCAATTGAAGTATTAAAAGGAAAATTTCCAGAAGGTGAAGAGGCAATTGCACAAGATGCTGAATTATCATACTTCTACACTACAGAGATTTTACATCATGAATTTCCAGAAGGTGAAGAAACCATAAAAACTGATCCACTTTTGTATAATTCATATAAAAAATATATTGATAACCAAGCAAGAACATCGATAAACCATAAACCTAAAGGTTACGGGTATGATGATTACATTTAAACAATATTTACATGAATCATCAGATGAATTATCAACAATTCACATGATTGCAGGTATGTACAAAAATTTGAATATTAATGTACAACAAGTTTATATTCAGCATATTAAAAGTAGATATAATGGGATGAAAAATTGTTTTTACAATGCAGAAATGACTGTAAAGAAAAACAAAACAGCAAAATATGTATTAGGATTTATAATAGTACATGGAGTACCTCTCGAACATGCATGGATTAAATTAGCTTCCGGAGATTATATTGATACAACAATTAATACACCTGAAAAATATAGTTATTATTCATGTCTTGAATTAACAAATGATGAATTATTAAATCAAATAAAACATACTAAAAGTAAACCAGGTTATATAGATTTAAGTGTGCTTAATAGGTATACAAAAAAATTGTAATAACGGTTTTATAAAAAATAACTCCCTCCTACCATCACAGCTTCTGTGGTACCTTACTGTTTGTTCTCCACTAACATATTGATTGTATAAATAAAGATATCTGGTATGATAGTTTATTATACATAAAGTATACAATCAATAAAGGTAAGGAGATTATAACATGAATGAACTTTTGAAAAAGTTGCTTGAAGCTGAAATTTTATCTGCAGACAGCAAAAAAGAATTAGAAGAAGCATTCCAAATTCAATTAAGTGAAGTTATCACAGCAACAAAAGCTGAGACCGCTGAGCAAGTGCGTGTGGAATTAAGTGAACAATGGATAAGCGATAAAGAAGCTTTAATAGAAGCTATTGATGCGAAAGTTAATGAATATTTGTTAGCTGAAGTACAAGAATTAAAAGATGACATTTCAAGTTTCCGTGATTTAGAAGCGGAATATGCTGTTAAATTAACTGAAGCTAAAAAATCATTAGGTTTACAACTTGAATCAGATATGGTTCAAATGGTTGATAAATTAGATAGTTTCTTAGAAATGAGATTAAGACACGAATTTAAAGAATTAAGAACAGATCTACACGAAGCAAAGAAATTAGATTTTGGTCGTAAAATTTTTGAATCGTTTTTACCTGAATATCGTAAGTATTTTGTTGATGCAACTACAACTGAACGTGAATTACATGAAGCAAAAATTAAAATTGATAAGTTAAAAAAGAACTACAAAAATATTAAAGGTGAAAAAGATTGTTTATTCCGTAAAGTTAAAATGGAAAGTGTATTATCACCATTAGTTGGTCGTCAACGTGATGTTATGGAAACTATATTAGCATCTGTAGCTACTGAAAAATTAGAAGAAGCTTACAAAACTTATATTAGCCGCGTTATTAAAGAGGGTGTTAACGATGCTGTTAAACCTCCAAAAACACCCGATGAAAAGGCAACAAAACCTTCATTAACTGAAAGTATTGCTAATAAAACTACAGTTGTTAAAACTGGTAACACTGACCCACTTGTAGAAACATATGACGAACAAGCTGTGACAACATCACAGACTACGTCGTATTACAAACGTCTTGCTGGAATTTAATCCAGTTAATATAAATAACATTAAATAAACATTTGAATAATTAAGGAGTTACAAATATGAATGAACTTTTCGAAAATTGGGGCGAGATTAAAACCGCTCTATTAGAAGGATTGGATGCACGCAAACAAAAAATCGTGGATCCATTACTTGAAAACCAAAAAAATCAGATTTTGGCAGAAACAGCATCAACGGGGTCGGTAGATACGTCTTCGATTGCTGGTTTCCGTAAAATTTTAATCCCGATGATTCGACGTATCATTCCCGGTACAATCGCTACTGAAATCGTTGGTGTTCAACCTATGACAGGTCCGGTTGGTCTTGTTTACACAATGCGTTATAAATACAATGAGCCAATTACCGGTGCAGGTCCATTGAGTTCAATCGATAATGGTATTGCAGATATTGATCCTTCAGTTGATCCTGAAGCATTTGGTAACTTCAACTATATTCGTCGTTTCTATTCTGGTTCTACTGATGCCGCTCAAGCACCTGGAGCTTCAGGCTTCGGTGGTCCTGGTGATATTACCGGTGCTGCAAATGGTCAAGGTTGGGGATCTGCATTAGATTCTGCTTCTGTTGGTCCATATGGTGCTGCTGGTTCATTACACGGTGGTGGTGGTTCTTGGTTAGAAGGTTCAGGTGGTCGTAAAATGGGAGTTGAAATCATCAGCCAAGCTGTTGAAGCCAAATCACGTAAATTACAAGCTGGATGGACAATTGAAGCAATGCAAGATATCCAATCACAACATGGTTTAGATATCGAAAATGAAATGACACAAGCATTGTCAACAGAAATTATCCAAGAAATTGACAATGAGATTATAACCGATTTATTATCATTAGCTGGTACTGTTGCAGCATTTGATGGCTCTGTACCTGGAGCGCCTGGTTATTATCGTCCAACATTTGTTGGTGATCGTTTAGCTAACTTAGGTGTTATAATCAATTATGTAGCGAACGAAATTGCGCGCAAGACCCGTCGTGGTGCAGGCAACTTTATTGTTGTTTCTCCAATGATGGTTTCAGTCTTGCAAACAGCTAATAAATCAGTTTGGGCTCCAGCAACTGAAGGTTCATTCAAATCACCTACAAACACTATGCTTGTTGGTACTTTGAACGGTACAATCAAAGTTTACAGCTATTTGTGGAATAATGTTCAATCAACTAACGTTGGTGGTTCAGGAAATGACACAATCTTAGTTGGTTATAAAGGTGGAAATGGAGAAACTGATACTGGTTACTTCTATTGCCCTTATATCCCATTAATGTCATCTGGTGTTGTTATTAATCCTACAACTTTCCAACCAGTTGTTTCATTGATGACAAGATATGGAAAAGCAACTTTTACACATCAGCAAACATCGCTCGGAAATAGCCCGGATTACTTCGCAAAAATCAACGTATCTGCGATGTCTCTTGCATAAGAGCGCAGTTATTTTTTAACTGAATATTAAGACCACTTTAATGTGGTCTTTTTATGTTTTAATTTTCATTTTCGTAGCCTCAGTTATTGCATTTTTGATATAGATACATTATAATATAATTTTTATTAAATGGCAACTAAATTAAAATGTCAGAATTAACATATATTGAAAAGTTAAATAATATAGGATTATCAATAGTAGGTGAATTTATTGGACCTGCTAAAAAGTATCATTATATATGTCATACTTGTGGCAATATTCATGACGGTCCCTCTATTAGTGCTAAATTATCAGGTTTTGCAAAATTTAACTCAAATGGATGTCCAACATGTAAACATCAAAAGACGCTTGATATATATAAGGAGATTATTGAACGAATTAAATTAGCAGGTATTGAAGTAATTCAAGAATATAGCGATCCTCTAAAAATACAAGTTTATAGAGTTGAATGTGGTCATACACATGATATTAATTTGGGAAGATACGATAGAGGTCAAACTACCTGTCCAGAATGTGGAAAACATTCACAAAAAGGTTTAATAACTGAGTTAACAGATAGTTATATCAGTAAAATGAAACAACTCAACATTAAACTTATTAGTAAATTTACACATAGAGATGATGTGCATGAATTTCAATGTTTAACATGCAATACAATATTTAATGGTGTTTTCAATTTTAAGTTAAATTTAGAATATCCGTGTCCGACTTGCCTTAAACAACATCAAAGTAACCGAAAAATAGATAATACATACCCGGATAGATTATTAGCACAAGGTATTAAATTATTAGAACCGTATAATGGTGCTGCTAAACACCATTTAATGAAATGTTTAACTTGTGGGCATGAATGGAACGCGTTTCCAGGTGCGAAAATTCGTGCAGGTAGAATAAAAGCACATTATGGTAAATGTCCTAAATGTGCCGATCAAAATAGACAACCATTCAGATTACATTATGGTAGACTACGATCATTAGAATACACTAAGACAGCAACAGAATGGTTAATATATAGAACACAAGTTAAAAAGTATACAAAAATTAGTTTACGAGGTTATAATGATATTATAAATCCCAATAATTACCTAATTGGAATGGCTGGAACTGATGATATGCACCATACTGATCATATTGTACCAGTTAAATGGTGTTTTTATAATAGTGTACCTGCTGAATTATGTGGACATCATACAAATTTACAAACAATATCTTGGAAAGAAAATTTAACTAAAAAATATAAATTACCAAATATTATACCTGATATATTTGTACCTTTTATTAACTAATTTTTTTAAATACACAAGGTGAATCTGTCCATACTTCAATATTTTTAGGTAATGGGCGTGATTTAGTATTAGATAATGTACATCGTTTAAATTTATTATTAGTAGGATTTAATAATTCCCTTAATCCAATTAACATAGGTGTTTTATTGATGGTTAGTTGCATTAATAAATTAAAAGGCTCATCTTGAATATCAGGTAATACTGAATGTATTGATTTATAATCATAATTATGAGCAATAAGAAATTGATCAACTTCATTACACGCTGTACTTAATGTTGTAAACGATTCGTCAGTATGTTCACGATTTATTAAATTACGAATTATAGTGGCAATGTAACTATTAAATTGACTGACAGTGTGTATACCTGTATTAAGCAAAGCTGGAAAACTCCACCAAAAATCTGTAGAACTACATATTCCAATATTAGCACCGTTATATGGGTATACTCGGTATATTGAACCGTATCCTTCTGCAGCATCTATATTTGTAACACATGTATAACTCTTTGACCTTTTAGGATATGGACTCCATGCAGGATCATTATCAACGAGTAGTGTAGTGTAATTGCTAGTATGTGCAGATCTACGAGGAGTACTAAATTCTGCACTACCAAACATATATTCTGCTGTTGAAGGCACACCTCTATATATTTGCCAATCTTTTGTTATTATATTACTACATTTTTCATGTATCATTAGTTTAGCAGTATACGAACTAATTTCGTGTGATGCGTTTTCTGTTAATTGTATATATTGACTAAATTTCATGTTATTTTTCCTGTATTAGTAAGTTCAAATATGCAAGGTGAATCTGTCCATACCTCAATATCATTAGGTAATGATGTTAATTGAGTTATCTTAGCATGTTTGAATCTGTTTTTGAGTGGAGATAATAAATCCATTATGCCTTGTAACATTGGTCTTTTATTAAATGTAAATGTTTTAAGTACTATTTTATCCTGTCTATCGAGTTTATTTGTTAGATGATTATATTCATAATTAACGGAATCGAGTACTTGATCAACAACTGCACATCCTTTTTTAATATTATCAAATGTTGTATCATTACGACGTGTTTGATTGTACAGATAAAATAAAATCTGATCTAATTCCAGATTAAAGGTATCTATATCATAAATATCAATTTGTTTAAGAGCAGGAAAACTATACCAAAAATCTGAACCCGTACATATACCAATATTTGCGGTATCAAATGGATAAACCCTATATGCACTACCATATCCTTTTGCATAATGTAATTCTGTGGTACAAATATAACTTTTTGATCTTCTAGGGTATGGTTGCCATTCAGGTGAATTATCAACGATTAGAGTTGAATAATTAGTTGTATTCGCGGATCTTCTAGGGGTATTAAATTCTGCATTACCTATTTGGTATTCATCATTTGAAGGCATTCCACGATATAGTTTAATATCATTGGCTATTGTATGTTGACATTTTGTTTTCAAATACTCTTTTGCATCAATATTTGAAATATAATGTGCTTGATTTTCTGTTAATAATATATA
>Ga0315278_10000102_pt1 | contig 71977 bp, 57 predicted proteins | sample YL17G06_0_MG_FD_203880 | JGI IMG/M metagenome (GOLD analysis project Ga0315278, IMG submission 203880) | Sediment microbial communities from Yellowstone Lake, YNP, Wyoming, USA - YL17G06_0 | ecosystem: Environmental > Aquatic > Freshwater > Lake > Sediment | place: USA: Wyoming | collected... | reverse complement strand
GCGCGTGGGGACGACCTAGTAGGCAGGGCAGGGTGGACACGTGGCAACGGCTCACCCCCACGCGCGTGGGGACGACTCCCTGTAGCCCCGCAGGAGGATCGAGATGTCCGGCTCACCCCCACGCGCGTGGGGACGACTCGGTCACGAAGGACAGGAGGTCGAGGCGCGTCGGCTCACCCCCACGCGCGTGGGGACGACGCTCTCAGCCACGATCGACGAGAGCGACCGCGCGGCTCACCCCCACGCGCGTGGGGACGACAAGGTCTTGCGGAGCTCCGTCTCGGCCTGGCCCGGCTCACCCCCACGCGCGTGGGGACGACTGGTGAACACCGCCAAGGAAAATGCCCCCTACCGGCTCACCCCCACGCGCGTGGGGACGACTCGACCTGAGGAAGGCCGGTGAGCACGGGGCACGGCTCACCCCCACGCGCGTGGGGACGACGGCTCCTCACACACTACCCGCCGCCCCAAACACGGCTCACCCCCACGCGCGTGGGGACGACGTCTTCCCGGTCAACCCGGCAGTGCTCTACGTAGAGGTAGCTCCAGCCGTCACGGAACTTAGGCAGCAGATGAAGATCCAGAGCTGTTCACCTCCCGCCAGGGGCCAGCGAGAGCAGGCCAAAGCCGTAGGCCTTGCCCGGTCCAATGCCCGCCGCCATCGTGCGCCGAAAGAGATCCGGGTCGGTGACTCTGAGGTGGCCGTCAAAGAGAACGGGGGTGAAAGTCAGTCTGAGCTCTCTCGGCGATCCCCCGGTTCCGGCCCACTTGGCCCCCACTGCCCGTCCGCCGGCACCTTGGTCCGTGGCCACGACGTCGAGGACGCGGGTGTCGACGCGGACAGCAAGGACCTCGAAGCCGCCCGCGGCCGCCTTGCGTGAAAGCCAGGCCAGTTGGTCCTCCTCCGTCCGAAGCTCCACACGCCGGCCGTTGCGCCGGAGACCGTCTGGACCGCTCTTGGTGTCAATCTTGCGAGTCGGATTGGCTCGAAGCCGGAAGCGGAGGCGATCCCCCGCTTCGAGGCGCCCCAAGGCATCGGCTATGGTCTTGCAGGCCGGGTTCTCGCCTGGACCACCGCCGGAGAGGAGGTAGCCCCGCGGTAGGTGGGTCCAGTCTGGCCTGCCCTCTGACTGCACGTAGACGGTGACCGCTCCGGTGCGTGGGTCGGTATCCACGCGATGGAGGGTCGAGAAGGTCGCCCGGGCGCCGCCATCTTCCGAGACCGCTTGGCCGAAGGCGGACATGATGGTCCGGTGGAGGCTCTGGCAGTCAGCGAGATCAGCCCGCACGGCCCGGCTGATAGGGTTGAGCCGCAAACGGGACAAGAACATGGTCACCCATCCCTCCTTTCGAATTGGTCGTCCCTTCTGTCGACGCGGAGGCTCTCGGTCGGCACCCACTCATCCCGGATGTGCCGTAGCCGGAAGCTCCTCTGGTCAGGCTCAAACGACTCCGGCACGTCCAGGCGGGGGCGACCTTCCTCCGGGCCGCACTCAAGCACCACCCGCAACCGAGACGGCGCCGGTCCTCGCCTGGGCGGAAGCCACGGGTAGGTTGCCAAGACCCCGCTCATTTCTCCGGCCCTCAGGCCATCGGGGACACGGACGGGCAACCCCGGCACGTAGCCCTTCCGGCCGAGGAAGAGCGGCCAAACCGGGTCGGCCAGCGCCTCCTGAAGTCGTTCACCCATCGGCTGGGCAACCTCAAGCGCAACCAGGAAATCCGCATCGGCCAGGAAGTAGCGCTCGGAGGTGATCGTGCCTCCGCGTCTTGGCCAAACCCCGTAGTCGCTCCGTCCGGGCCAGACGCCACCCCCCGCCGTTTGGAAGTCCTTCTGAAGTTCACCCTCGCGGTCCACTCGAACGCCCATGGGTAGGCGGGCCATCTCGCCGATACGCTCCCGGTCATGGCGGACGATCCCGCTGGCCGCGCAGAGCAGGCCGACGACACCGCTCTTGGATGGCTCTCTTCCGGTGTCCCGGTTGGTGAAACGACTTTGCGTGCCCCACGATTGCAGGGGGCCGGCCAAGCGAATGAGGAGGATGCTCATGGCTAACCCCCCAGGGCGGCCGTCACCCGTTCGACGAGCTCGGTCAGGCTGTCCACCTTGGTCTGGTCGCCAATGCTTTCCAGGTTCTCGTCCTCCACGGACATGGTGGCCAGGATCTCGATCCCCCGGTCCCCGTAGGCCCGCTTCAGGCGTCCCCAGTAGCGGTCCAGACTACGGATGGAACCCCGAACGAGGCTCTCGTCTTCGCCGCGCCCGGCGTAGACCGGGTGTTCGAAGGCGTTGGCCAGCGACCAAGGCGCCCCCGACTTCCGGGCAACAGCCAAGACGAAGCTCGGCGGGTTGTGGGCCGCCATGCTGTGCTGTCTGGCGGAGGGAATGGCCTCGGCCGCGGCTGCGATGTATGCCTGCAGAGTCCGCCGGGCCAAGTCCGCGTCGCCGCCCAGGTTGGCTATGAGCTGGTCGCAGTCAACCAGGGAGTAGCGGTAGTAGCAAGCGCTGTTGAACTCCACGTAGCCAAGCATTCCGGCCCCTGTGTCCTCCTTGGGCTGGAGGTCGTCCACGGCGGTGAAGTAGTCCATCTCCATCGTCACCGGATGGGTTGAGATGGCGTGGGCAACCTGGCAGGCGGCGTCGACGTTCTTGTCGGGCTTGTCGGCGATCATCCGCCCGAAGAGAGCGACGTCGGCGGCTCTGGTGCCATCGAACATCAACTCGATGGCTTCCACGACGCCTTGGGGGAGGCTCATGGCCGCTTTCTTGGCCTTCTTCTTCTGCTTGGCTGAGGAGACCTCGTCGTCGCCGCCTTTCTCGACGGCCGGAGCGGCCTCGGCGGCGGCGACCAGTTCGTCCCAGTGCTCCCCGATGACTCTCGACAGAGTCGAGATGGCCGCGTCGCCCAGGAAGAGCAGGTACTCGGTCGCCCCGTCCGTGACCTTCAGATTGCAGGCGGAAAGGGCGAAGGCCGCGATGCCGGCGGCCTGTTCCGGGTCGCGACCCTGGGCGGCTAGGTCCTTGGCCACCACTTCAGTCACTCTCTTGGTGCGGCTGGCCCGGTTGCCCTCCAGGACGCCGTTGGCCCACCAGTGGGTCCGCACCGCCCGCTTGAGGCACTGGCTTGAGATGCGAGCCCGCCGGAACCCGCCGAACTCGCAGTCCTTCGGGGCGTTCACGTCGTCTCGGTTGAGGCAGGCCGGGGCGAAGTTCTGGATGATGTGAAGCTCGATCTTCATGTCCGTCAACCTCCTACGGTTTCTTGAGTCTGGGCCGCGGGCGCCCCGGGCCGTCCAGTCGTTTCTCCGCCGCGTCCCCAGAAGTCTCGGGCCCATCGACGCTGGACGTGCCGCTCAGGCGACCGCCAGCCCAGGAGATCGCGGAAGAACCGATGCCAGTCGAGAGCGATACCCTTGGCCCGAACTAGTGACACGGCGTGCCTCAAGTGCTCGGGCAGGTCGTCGGGGTGACTATTGAGCAGAGCCATGAATCTCCGCTCGACGCTGCCGCTGCCCGTGGTCGCGGCCGCCTGGGCCAGAGCTCCGGCCAGGCTGGCCTTCCCCAGTAAGGGATGGGAAGCGAACAGAGCGGCCGCCAGGTAGTGGACACGCTCGCGCCAGGAATCGCCCTCCTCCTTGAGCCAGGGTACGACGAAACGATGCATCTCAATGGCCGTTCCCGGCGGCCTACCCAGACCTCGCCGCAGCGCGGCCAGGGCGGCCCGGTCGCCCGCTCCCGACAGCCCCTCCAGGTAGCTTATGAAGCTGACCCGCTCAGTCGTTGTCATGGCCACCCTCCTCGTAGTCTCCGACCAGACGAGCAAGCTGTCCTTCCAGGCGCCCTCTGGCCTTGGTGCCTTGCTTCAGAGCGGTCGCCGATGAACCCAGGCGCTCGACGGCCATGTCCATGGCCTTTCGAGCGTAGCTCCGGAGGCAAAGGGCCCACGACCTCAGGGCCTCGTAGCGGGACTCGGGCAGTTCACCCAGGAAACCGAGGAACGGCCCATCCAGCGCCGACCAGTAGGCGGCGAGACAGGCGGCCAGTACGCTTGGCGGGAGTTCCCGCGTCTTATCGGACTCCGTCGTCTTGTCACGGCCCGAAGCGCCTTCCGGCAAGATGGCGAAGCTGAGGACGCCTCCCACTCTCTCGGCCAGACTCACGGCCTCCTCCAAGAGCGAGGCCGCTTCCGAATCGACGAGAAGCGCCGCCGGGGCGGGCATCGATTCGTGACGCCAGAAGTCCACCTTGGCTCTGTCGTTGCCGAGGCCGAAGATGGCCAGCCGAAAGCGGGTTGAGGTGGGCAGCAAACCGCCCTCAATGAGCCGAGCCACCAGACGGCAGGCCTCCGGGGGCTTGGAGCGAAGTGCGCCCGTGCGTTCCGGGGCAGCCACAAGGAGAGCGGTGCTGTCTCGCCACAGGGCCTTGTCCGGCCTGAGTCGTACGGGCAGCCAGGGCTCGTCCTTGGGCCCGGGGTTCTTCTTGCGGTTCATGTTGTAGGCAAACTGCGGCTCCAGAAGCCCGTCCTTGGTGAGGCGCGTTCCGGCGGCCGTAATCATCCAGCGGACCACGAGCCGTCCGTCTTCCGTTTCCGGCATGAGCCGCACGCGCATGCTCGGCCAAGTCAGGTAGTCGAGATACCCGAGCGGCTGGCGCTCCGTAGCTTCACCGCATGTCTCCTGCTCCCAGGCCGGTCGGTCGCTTACCTGCTGGACGGGGAATGGTTGGCCGGATGGGGGATCGTAGATCAGCAAGTTCAGCATGAGGGTCTCGAAGAGATTCTCACCCTCGACCAGGACGGCCGCGCCCTTGGACAACGGACCACCCTCGGCTGAGGGACCTTCCCCCTTGAGACGGCTAACCAGACCCCCGAGAAAGAAGCTCTGCAGAGCCACCACAAGCCGGGCCGCTTGGGCCGGCGAGAACAGTCGCGTGGCCACGGTGTGATCGAAAAGCGTGGCGCTACTGCCGGCCGAAAGATAATGCTTGGCCAGGGACGACAGCTCGTAACCCGGCGACTTGTCATCAGGCTTGGGTTCGAGTTGCGGGACCTGAAAGAACGGGTGCGTCGGATGGAAGAGATCGAACCTGACCCTGTGCTTGGTTAAGTAGCTCTCCAGAACCTCGTGGTCCCAGCCACGTTTGCGCCAGATCCCCGCCCAGGCTTCGTGGCTCTTGGGTCCAAAGTTCCGGTGAAGGATGGCCAGGAGTAGCCGGTGTAGGCAGACGGTGACCACCGGAGACGGATCCAGAATCGAGCGGATGTCAGGGGCCAGGGCCAGCACATCCCGGATGCCCAACTCGCTCGCCTCTCCGTTCCGCATGAGACACGGAATCCAAGCCTCGGAGACCAAGTCAAAGCTAAGTGTCACTTTCGTCACCTCCCTTCCTCTCAATGATCAGCCCGACCTGGCTGTCCAGGACGAGCCGCCATTCACCGATGTCCGAGACGCCGTCCGCGAAGATGAGCGGACGATGGTGCCGTAGAAACGGGCTCTTCCGCCACCCCGCGGGAGTCTCCATGGCCAGCAGGCGGTGAATCAGACCCGCGTGGGAGAGGCGGAGCGACCTTCGCAGAATGCTCCTTGTCGTGGCCTGAGAGGGAGCGGCTGATAGGTTGACGATCTCTGAGCCTTCCGCGTCGAGCGCCGGCCCGCCGGGAGTGCCGTAGAGGCAGGCGACCTCCAAGGACAGGCCCTGCCGGGTGAGGGCTCTGAGTGCTTCGTGAACCGACGGGGTCTCTTCTTCAAGATCAGCGTCGAAGGACTCCAGGATGTTGTCCGGGTGGGATGGGGGCCTGATGAGTCTCTGAATGGCCGCTCGCTGGCGAGCCTCGTTGTTCTTCTCCATCTTGGCCTGGGCCCGCGCCAGGCGTTCACGGAGATCCGCCGGAGGAAGCTCGCCGGCCCCCGCGGGAGGGGCGTAGACCTCCTGGACGAGGGAGTCGATGTCCGCTGGGAGGTGGAGGGCGGATCGGCCGCGCAGAGCCAGCCACGAACGCAGAAGCACGTATTCCTCATAGACGTAGGCGCTCGGGCCGAAGTCCGGCGGTCCACCCGCGTCCTCCGGGGCTACCAGCCAGACCGACGGGGTTCTCAGCCTCTCCGGGCGACGGCGCCTGTGTCTATGCAGGCGACCGACCCGCTGCAGGACAAGGTCTACGGGGGCCAGGTCCGTGACCATCAGATCGAAGTCCAAGTCGAGACTCTGCTCGACGACCTGGGTAGCCACCAGGATCGCCCGCCTCGGGCGAGCGGCGGCCTTCTTCCCGAAGGCGCCCAGGGCCCACTGCTCCCGCTTCTCTCGCTCCTCGAAGGGGAAGCGAGCGTGAAAGATGTCGAGGCTCAGACCGCGATCGCCGGAGGCTGAGCCACCGGCCGCCTCCGACACAATCCGGTAGACCGCCTGAGCCCGAGCCACCGTGTTGCAGATCCAGACCGCGCACCCGCCGGGAGCCAGCTCGTCCAGAAGGCGGCGGGCGATGATCCGGCAGTCCTCGCCGGCGCGCCGGAGGTTCACCGTCCGCGGTGGTCCGCCGGGGAAGGCCAGGGCACCCTGCCCGGCGGGGGAGAACCAGGTTATCCTAGGATAGGATACCTGAGGAGACTCTATAGCGACATCATCTCCGCCGCCGAAGGCCGCCAGAAGCGCCCTGCGGCGATAGGCCGGCAGCGTGGCCGAGAGCAGAATGACCGATGTGCCGTTGGCCGCCAGCCAGGCCAGCAGGCTGTCCAAGAGAGTGGAGGTGTAGGTGTCGTAGGCGTGAACCTCGTCCACGACAACCACCTTACCCGCGAGGCCCAGCAGTCGGACAAACCCGTGCCGCACACGCAGGACGCCGAGAAGGGCCTGGTCCACCGTCCCAACCCCAAAGGAGGCGAGAAGGGCCCGCTTCTTGGGAACAAACCACTCCTCGGCGACTACGGCTCCATCCTGGAAACCATCCTGCGCATCCGCGGCGCTCACTCCGGTCAGGCGCAGGCGGTTGAAACGGTCCGTCAACGTCGCGTGACCGTGCACAAGCTGAAGGTTGACCCGTTCATCCGGAAAGACCGTGCCCAGGAAGTCCAGAACTCTGTCGAACATCTGGTTGCTCGTGGCTTCACTCGGGAGGGCCACGTAGGCGCCACGCAGGCCCTCCTCGCGACCGAGGTAGTGGGCCAGCCACAGAGCGGCCTCCGTCTTGCCTTGCCCCATGGGCGCCTCCACAAGAACAAAGCATGGCCCGTCGAGACGAGGAGCAAGGGACACAACGGAGAGCTGCATCTGGTTCGGGACCGCGATTCTCGGGAATGCCTGCTTGAAGCTGAGCGGCGCATGATCCTGAGGAGACCGCCAGCCCACTCGGTCCAGAGCCTCCTCGGCCCGCTGGGAGGACAGGGTGGCGTAGGCGTCTATGTCTCTGATCTCCCCGTGATACGGGAACAGTTCCTCGGCCGAGGCGATCCAGTCCGCCACGGACGTAAAACCGGCCAGAAGGACTAGAGCCGAGTTTCCGGGGTTCCCTGCCTTCGCCGGGAGGGAAGCATCCGCGTCGAGCAGATGGAGTAGCGCCTCGCAGAGACGTAACCTGCACTCGGCCCAAGCGGTCTCCCCGATATGAAGCGGACCGAGACCGATCCGCCTCTCGGCGGGTGGGAAGACCCCGTGGTGTCCCCCGACGGCGAGAGCCAGGACCGCCGCCGTGCCTGCGGGGAAACCCCGGGCAACCAGGAACTCCTTCAGAACAACAGCCGTGACCACCCCGTGGTGGGCAGGTGACGCCACGGGTCGGAAGCGAAGACCGGCATCCCGCAAGCGAGATTCCGCCTCGGGCCACTTAGCCTGAAACGGCGGGATGGCCTTGCCGAGGTCGTGGAGTCCCACCAAGGTGGCGATCCACCGGCCAGCGACCTCGGGATCCGCACTCAATCCTTGACTAAGCCTCTCCCGGAGGCTAGGCTGCGCCGTTCTCCGCCACAGGGCCCGGGCTACCATCGCCGCGTCAACCAAGTGACAAACCAGGGGGTGCCACGTCGGACCAGGGGCGCGCGCTTCGATCGCGGCCTTGGCATTCCAGTGCTTGGCCCAAAGCAGTGAACTTGGTTCCGTGACCTCACACCTCCTTTGCCGACCTTCAGGGCCTGGCCACCGGGTCACGCTCATCGGAAGAGATCGCCTGGTAGAGCCCGCCCATCCGGGCTACCTCCTCCCCCACCATCTCCCGGAGCTCCTCCGGCACCAGCACCTGCGCTCCCGCCCCAAAGGAAAGAACCCACCGCTTGACCTCGCCCAGGCCACCGACCCTCATTCGAAGAATCAAGCCGCCGTCCGATCTCGCTTTCCCGCTCCTCGCCTCGTGCTCGCCCTCCCGGGTAGCCCCTCCCCCCTCGCCCCTCTCTGCCTCCCCGTCCGCCCGGCTCTGCCCCAACTCCTCAATCCTCTGGCTCGGGTGCCACTGCTTGCCTCGCACGTAGCGAGCTTGCTCGGGACCGAAGCGGATGGCCACGTCCACCGGCGCTCCACGCTCAATCCGGAAGCTGTCGGCCATGAACGTCTCGGGTGAGAAATCGGCGGGCACCTCGAAGCGACGGCCTGTCGCCGCGATCACCCCCATGCGGTCCAGGGCGAAGATCTTGACCTCTCTTCGCCAGTGGCAGTAGGCGAAGACATACCAGGCCCCATCGTGAAAGTGCAGGTGATAGGGATCGATGTCCCGTTCGTTCCACTCGTCCCGGCTGGCCGTGAAGTAGCGAACGTGGACAGTCTCTTGCTTCTCGCGAGCCTGGTCCAGACGCAGGAAGACGTCCATGACCTGACGCTCCTCGCCGCGGAGAGGTTCCATCCGGAAGGTCACCCACCCGGCCGGGTGCGGCACGCGGTCGAGGGTGATTTCCTTCGGGAAGAGGTAGGCCAGTTTGGTCATGGCCCTCGCTACCGCGCCTTCGTAGGGCGTACCCCGACACTGCTCCAGAAGTCTGGCCGCCAGGAACACGGCCACGGCCTCGCCCTCGGTCAGCCTGAAGGTCGGCAGCTTGGGCCCGCCGCTTGTGAAGCGGTAGCCCCGGCGCTTGCGGTCGAAGACGAGCTCGTCGGCCACCAGGCGGCGAATTCTCTCGATGTAGCGCTCGGCCGTGCGGACCGAGCACTCCAGCCGCAGGGCAATCGCCCGCGCGTCCGGGAACTGGCCGGCCTGGATCATGTTCATGATCTCGTAGACCCTGAATCCTGTCTGGCGGTCGGGAAGCGGCACGTCCAAGCCCTCCGTGAGATCGGCATTGGGTGGCAGCGGGAGTGTAGGTGGTGGTAGATTCCGCCAGTCCTCGACGTCTTCCTCCCAGACTCAGGTTCAGTCTACAAGCCCCCGCCGTCATTAGCCGACGGTCCTCCGGAACAACCTCAAGGAATCAAGGAAGACTCGGCCAACTTCTGAGGCGGTCGGTTCGCTTATCAGGAGGAGGTCTTGCTCCAAATGCGCCCCACCCCCACCCCCTCTATCCCCACCTGCGCCTGGAAGCGCCGTTTCGACGAAAAGACGCCCTTTGAGGGGTCGCCCATCCGTCTGACCTGGGCCATTGCCCGCCAGATGTACCCGGCCTTCGGACGCGTCCTCGCCCAGATGATTCGCGACAAGCGCCTCGGCCGGCCGTCGATCCTGATCGCCAAGGCCAGGAAGGCCACCCCCACGATGGGTGTGCCCCTGGGCGGTCTGGGAGGCGGGACCATCACCCGTGGCTGGCGGGGAGACTTCGTCCGCTGGCAGATGCGGCCGGGCATCTATCACTATGGCGCCGTGCCCGTCGACCGCTTCTCCCTCTGGGTGGGCCGCGAGGGCGTCGAGCCGCGAGCCCTGATCCTCTCGCCCAGGCCGCAGGGCGGGCTCGACGAGGCCAAGACTACCTACCACGCCCTCTTTCCCCGGGCCTGGACGGTCTACGAAGAGCCGGCGCCGGGCATCACTCTTGTCTGCCGTCAGATCTCGCCGGTGATCCCCGACAACTACCGGGAGAGTAGCTATCCCGTCTCCGTGTTCGTCTGGTCCATCGTGAACACCGGGACCACGGCGGCCGATGTGGCCCTCATGTTCACCTTTCAGAACGGCATCGGCGGGGTGAACGATCGCGCCGGCGGGCACTCCAACCGGGCCTTCGAGATCGAGATCGACGACAGGATTGAGAGCCGCGCCGCGGTGAGCTCTGAACGGGGAGCCGAGAGCGAGGGTCGAGGCGACCCCGACCGGGTAGTCGGCGTCGAACTGCGGCACATCCACCGCCAGCGACGGTCACTTCTGCCCGGGCAGGGGCAGTCGCCCGGCGCCGGAGAGCGGCCCGGAAAGCAGGGTTTCTACGAGGATCCCCTCGCCTTCGCCATCGCCACCCTGGCCGGTGAAGGTATCGAGGCGAGTTGGAGGACCGCCTTCGTCTCCGAAGGGGCCAGACGCGGAGCGGCCCAAGTCTGGGACGACTTCGCCGCCGACGGGCGTCTCGGGGACCCCCCCTTCGGCCCCTCCCCCCGAGGCCTGGCCGTCGCCGCGGCCCTGGCCGCCCGGGTCCACGTGCCGCCGGGAGAAACGCGAGAGATCGTCTTCTCCCTGGCCTGGGACATGCCCGTGGCCCGGTTCGGGTCCGGCTCGGCCTGGTACCGTCGCTACTCCCGGTTCTACGGCCAGAACGGCACGGCCGCCCCGGTCATCGCCCGCGACGCCCTTTTCGGCTACCCAGCCTGGGAGAAGCAGATCGAGGCCTGGCAGAGACCCATCCTAGACGACCAGGACCTTCCCGACTGGTACAAGGCCGCTCTCTTCAACGAGACCTACTACCTCGTTGACGGCGGAACCATCTGGACGGCGGGAAAGGTCCCGGACCATGAGCGGAGCGAGGCGGAAAGGATCGACGCCATGGCCGCCCTCCCCGAGCCCGACATCGGCCACTTCGCCTACCTGGAAAGCCACGAGTATCTCATGTACAACACCTACGACGTCCACTTCACGGCCTCGTTCGCCCTGGCCCGGCTCTGGCCCCAGCTCGAACTCAGCCTCCAGCGCGATATCGCCAAGTCCCTTCAGGTCGAGCACCCGGAGACCCTCACCTTCATCATCTCGGGGCAGCGCGGTCCGCGCAAGCTGGGGGGCGTGATTCCCCACGACCTCGGCTCCCCGGTCGAGGACCCCTGGCGGCTCGTCAACGCCTATGACGCCCAAGACGTCAGCCGCTGGAAGGATCTCGGCCCCAAGTTCGTTCTCCAAGTCTACCGCGACTGGATGCTCACCCACGACCAGGCTTTCCTCGGCGAGGTCTGGCCGGCCGTCGACCGGGCCATGACCACGGCTCTTCGCTTCGACCGCGACGGCGACGGGCTCATCGAGAACGAGGGCTTCCCGGACCAGACCTACGACGTCTGGTCGGCCGAGGGCCCGAGCGCCTACTCGGGCGGTCTCTGGCTGGGGGCGCTGGCCGCGGCGGCGGCTATGGCCGCGGAGCTGGGTCACCCGGATCGGGCCACCTTCTATCGCGATCTCCTTGGGCGGGCCCAAACCGCCTACGAGGCCAGGCTCTGGAACGGCCGCTACTACGACTACGACGCCAGCCGCAACCGGCACCACGACAGCATTATGGCCGACCAGATGTGCGGGCCGTGGTTTGCCCTGGCCTCGGGGCTGGGGCCGGTCGTGCCCGAGGAGCATTTCCGGTCGGCCCTGCGGGAAATCTTCGCCTTGAACGTAATGGGCTGGCGGTCAAGGCCGGCGCGGGAACGCGGGCGACGCGGCGGCGCCGTGAAGTCGGCCCCGGGCCCCGGCGATCGCGGGGCCGTGAACGGGATGCGCCCGGACGGCCGGGTCGACCGGACCTGCCTCCAGTCGGCCGAGGTCTGGACGGGAACGACCTTCACCCTGGCCGCAGCCCTGCTACGGGCCGGTTTGACCCAGGAGGCTTTCGCCACCGCGCACGGCATCTACGTCTCGCTCTACCGCGACTACGGCCTGTGGTTCCAAACCCCCGAGGCCATCAGTGTTGACGGAGTCTACCGGGCCCTGGGCTACATGCGACCTCTGGCCATCTGGGCCCTGCAGTGGGAATGGGAGAGGGCCGGTGCCCTATGAACCCCCCGCCCGCCGCGCCGCCCCAGCCCGCGGCGCCAGGGCCAGAAAGCCCAGGCTCACCGCGGCCGTGCCGGCCAGGAGATAGAAGAAGGCCCCCAGACCGCCACTGGAGGCGGCCATGAGCCCGCCCACGAACGGAGCCAGGGCCCCCACCCCGTACTTGGCCAGGAAGACTAGGCCGAAGAGCGCTCCGCGCGCGTCTTTGGGGGTGAAGTCGGCCACCATGGCGTTCACCGGCGGCTGGAGGACGAAGATAGAGAAGCCCATGACGAAGACTCCGACGAGCAGGGCGAGGCCGCCGTGGAGAAGGGGTAAAAGAGCGAAGGTTATAGCGCAACCGACCGTGCCCCAGAGAATGGTGCGCTTGCGTCCTATGGCGTCGGACAGGAAGCCCCCGGCCAGTTGGCCGAGGACACCCGCCCCGAAGTTGAGACCGGCCACCAGGCCCGAGAGAACCACGCTGAGGCCCTTGTTCTCCTGGAGGAAGGTGGGTAGGTAAGCGAAGACGCCGTCATTGAAGAAGCCCTGGAGGGCGACGAGGGCCAGGACGGCCAGGAGACCGGCCGTCAGAAGCCGGGCGAGGGGTGTGGTCGGTCCGGAGGCTGTCACACCCTTGCCGCGGGCCTTGATCTCCGGCACACCCCTGCCTACGAGCAGGGCCACCCCGAGACCGATGACGGCCCAGAGGAGAAAGGCGTAGCGCCAGGTGGCCAGACCCACGACCCCCGCCGTCAGGACCGGGGCCAGGAGCATGCCCACGTTTCCGCCCACCCCGTGGAGGCCCAGAGCCTTCCCGCGGTGCTCCGGGCCGGCGATACTCGTGACCAAGGCGTTGGCGGCCGGGTGGTAGATACTCGTGCCCACCCCAATGAGAACGAAGGCGGCGGCCATCATCCAGTAGGACGTGGCCAGAAAGCCCAAGACGCAGCCGAAGGCCGGCACGATCATGGCCACCACGGCGGCCCGGCGGTGGCCGATGTAGTCGGAGATGATGCCGGCCGGCAGGGCCCCTAGCCCGTAGGCCAGGAAGGCGATGCTGACGAGAACTCCTAGACCCGTCCAGTCGAGGCCGAGGGCCTCCTGGATCGTCTTCAGGAACGGGGTGAAGAACAGGAGATAGGCGTGGTCCATCCCGTGAGCGGCGCTCATGACCAGGGTGTAGCGGTAGATCTTCTTGGCGCCGATCGGGCCGGCTTCCATACGAGAGTTTACCTCCCCTATTCGCTGCAGAGCTTCTTCCCCAGCTCGTAGGCCTCGTCCAGGAGGGCCCGGTTGGAGGCGATGTCGCCCTTGGCCCCGGCCGTGCCGTGCACGATCCCCACGAAATCGAGGCCGGAGAAGGCGGCGGCGTCGCGGAAAGTGCCGAGGGCGTTGGCCCCACCCGAGGTGGTGAGGTTGGTGTCGCCGTAGGCCATGGCCACGGCGAAGCGTTTGCCCTTAATGTAGTACTCCGGACCCTTCGTCCCGGGAACCACGAGACAGTACCATCGATCCATGAAGAGCTTGGTCTGGGCCGACAGGCTGAACCAGTAGACCGGGGTGCCGATGATGAGGGCGTCGCAGGCCTTCAGCGACTCGTGAAGGGGGATCATGTCGTCCTTGAGAATGCAGCCCTTAGCGTCCTTCTTCATGCATCCGTCGCAACCCTGACAGGGCCGGATGCTGAGGTCGTTGAGGTAGACCTTCTCGACCTCGGCGCCGCGCGTCTTCGCGCCCTCAATCATGCGATCGACCAGGATATCGGTGTTGCCACCCTTGCGTGGGCTACCGACCACGGCCAGCAGTTTCAACGACTCCGCCTCCCTGGGACACCCTCCGGCCCGGCGCCTCCCCTCTGGCGCCCTCTTGGCAAACCGGGGGAAGTGCTCTATTATACCAACAGTAAGGACTCAACTACTAAGAGCTAGCTCCTAACCCGTCTTGGTGGTAATGGGACCATTCGACCCTGTCGCTGCCTACCCGCCAAGACCAAAGGGGAAATTCGATGCCACCTCTGGCTATCCTGGCTGGGCTCGGCTCGGTTGTTCCGGAGGCCATGGTCGACACCTCTGACGCCTGGATCGTCGACACCGCCGTCCGCCCGCTTCGCATCGACGCGGCCCGACGCCAGGGCCGGCCGCGGCCGGGCGACACTGTTGTTTCGGTCGCCTTCGGAGCCGGGATGACCTATGCCGGCGCGGCCATCCGTTGGGACGAGGCCGCCAGAGGAGGTTCCGCGGCGTGAAGACCAGACTTGGCTCGCGAGTAACCGCGCTCTTCGGTCTTGACTATCCCATTTTCCAGGGAGGTATGGCCTGGCTCGGAACGGCCGAACTGGCCGGGGCCGTCTCCGCGGCCGGGGGGCTCGGCATCATTGGAGCCGGGGCCGCCCCACCCGAATGGGTCGCCGGGGAGATCGCCAAGGTCCGGGCCCTAACCGGTCGCCCCTTCGGCGTTAATGTCCTTCTTGTCTCGCCTCACGCGCCCGGGATCGTCGAGCTCGTCTGCCGGGAGAGAGTTCCGATCGTGACCACCGGGGCCGGAAATCCAGCCCCCTACCTGGCCACCCTCAGGGCGGCCGGAGTGAAGGTTGTCCCGGTTGTCTCGTCCGTGAGCCTGGCCGTCCGCCTTGTCCGAGCCGGCGCCAACGCCGTGGTGGCGGAGGGCGAGGAATCGGGCGGCCACGTCGGCCAGACGAGTACCCTGGCCCTGGTCCCCCAGGTGGTGGACGCCCTGGCCGCCGCCGGCACACCCGTACCCGTCATCGCCGCCGGAGGCATCGCCGACGGGCGGGGCCTGGCCGCCGCCCTCGCCCTAGGCGCGGAGGGCGTCCAGATGGGAACACGCTTCGTCTGCGCCACTGAGTGTATCGCCCACCCGGCTTACAAGCAGGCCATCCTGAAGGCCGGCGACCGCGCCACCGCCGTCACCGGCCAGACCACCGGCCACCCCGTTCGGGCCATCCGCAACGTCCTTACCCGGGAGTTCGAGCGTTTGGAGGCCGCCGGCACACCCAAGGACGAGATCGAGGAGTTCGGGGCCGGGCGCTTCCGCGCCGCCGCTCTTGACGGCGACACTGTCCGCGGAACCCTCATCGCCGGCGAGATCAGCGGTCTCGTCCGCTCCATCGACTCGGCCGCCGTGATCCTCGAGAGCACGGTTCGGCAGGCCGAAGCCATTCTCGGCCGCCTCGGAGGTGATGTGAAGTGACCTCGCTTTGCGCTTCCGCCTACGCCTACGCCCTGGAGGCGGTTTCGTGACCATCGACGGCTTTCCGTTCCGGGAAGGCTTGCTCGCCGGAAGAGTGGCCCTGGTAACCGGAGGATCGGGAGGCATAGGGCAGGCCATCTGCCTGGCCCTGGCCTCGGCCGGCGCCCGGGTGGCCGTCCACTACGGACGCCAGCGGGACAAGGCGGAACGAACCGTGGCCATCATCCACGGCCTGTTCCAGTCCGGCGAGGATCGGGTCGCGGACACTCCCCCGGCCCTGGCCTTGGGGGCCGACATCACTGATCCGTCGGCTTGCCGAACCCTGGTCACCGATGTCGTCGGCGCCTATGGGCGTCTGGACATCCTGGTCGCCGCGGCGGGCATCGTCCGCGACGCCCTTGTCGTCCGCATGTCCGACGAGGCTTGGAACCAGGTTCTGGCCGCCAATCTCACCGGTGTCTTCGCCTGCTGCCGCGAGGCTTTACGGCCCATGCTCCGGCAGCGCTGGGGAAGGATCATCAACATCTCCTCGGTCGTCGGGCTCTCCGGTAACGCCGGCCAGGCCAACTACGCGGCGGCCAAGGCCGGGGTCATTGGCTTCACCCGCTCGCTCTCCCAGGAAATTGGCTCCCGCGGGATCACCGCCAACGTGGTCGCCCCCGGGTACATCCCGACCGAGATGACCGCCGATCTGCCCGAGGAGACTAGAAAGGCGATTATCGCCAGGACTCTCTTGCGGCGGGCCGGCGACCCGGCCGAGGTCGCCTACGCCGTCACCTTCCTGGCCTCCGACGCCGCCGGCTACATCACCGGGCAGGTCATCCAGGTGGATGGAGGACTGCACCTTGGCTAGGGCTGGCCTCATCACTCCGGCTGGATGCGACCTCGACTCGTGGCCAACCTGACCGAACCGGACCCGGAATGCGATCTCGACTACGTGCCCGGCAAAGCCCGCGTCGGGGATCTTCGGGCGGCGGTCTCCGTGTCGCTGAGCCGATCCCCGAAACCAGGGCAAGTTGCCTCTCTTCGCCGGGATCGATAGAGCTCGCTTCCGTAGGGTCGTCCGCCCGGAAGAGACCGTCCGTCTTGAGGCGGCCGTTTCCGCTAGACCGCGCGCAACACACCCATGGCCTGCGTAAGGGTCTGAACCTGGGTGGCTATCGTATCCAGCAGCCGCATGACAGTGTTGTGCTGTGTCGTCATCAGTTCCCGCATCTCCCGGTGCTCGGCGGCGTTCTCCGCGGCCAAGGTGTCAATGCGCTCGTGGAGGACACAGTGAGCGGCGTCGTTCTCATCAAAGCGCCGGACCATCTCCCGGTAGAGGGCGTCGTCTCGCTCGACCATCTCCTTGCCTAGGGCCCGATCTCCCTCCGTGGCCTCTTGGCGCAGCGCGAGGTCTCGCTCGGCGAGTTCCTGGCGGGAAGCCGCCTCTCGCTCGGCCAATTCCTGGCGGAAGGTCCGGTCTCGCTCAGCGACCTCCTGACGGGAGGCTGCCTCTCGCTCAGCAAGCTTCTGATGAAAGGCCTTCTTGTCCTCGGCCAGCTGCTGTTGGAATGCCTTCATGTCCTCGGCCAGTTGCTGTTGGAATGCCTTCTTGTCCTCGGCCAGTTGCCGCTGGAAGGTCGCGTCGCGCTCGGCCATCTCCTGCTGGAATGCCTTCTTGTCCTCGGCTAGTTGCCGCTGGAAGACCCGATCCCGTTCTTCGGCCTCCTGGCGCAAGACCCGGTCGCCTTCGGCAATCTCCTGTCGGGAAGCATTCTCGCTCTCGGTGAGTTGCTGCTTGAGGGCGTCCTCGAGCCCGGCCGACTCCCGGCGTGAAGCCTCCTCCCGCTCGGCAAGCTTCTGGCGAGAGGCGTTCTCCCGCTCGGCCAGTTGCTGGCGGAATGCCTCCTCGCGCTCGGCGAGTTGCAGCCGGAGAACCTCGCTTCGCTCGACCATCCGCCGATACCACTCATCACTCTGACGGCGACCTTCTTGCCTCTGGGCCTCCATTTCCTTGCGCTGGACGTCGCTTCGCTCGTCCATGCGCTGAAACCGTTCTTCGCTCTGTCGATGCCACTCGTCGCTCCGGGCGATCATCTCGCGGTGTTGGGCCTCGTTCCGCTCCATCAGGCGCTGGTGCTCCGCGCGGAAGGCCCGCAGTTCTTCTCGGATGTCGGTATCGGAAGGCAGTTCCCGCTCCGACACAACAAGCTCCTCCTGGACGGGCCCTGCGACCCGCGGCTGCGGCAGTGGGGTTCGGGGATGGGGTTTCCTTGTTCTCGGCTCGCCGAGGCTTTCCTCCCGACTGGTTTCCCGTCGGAGACCCAAAAGGGGCCATGGTTCTGGTCGAACGCGGCATGCCGGGACAAGTCTCCTCGCACCCAAGAAGACTCGGGTCGGACGCCGCCCGCGCCCGGCCCGAGTCTTCATCCCTCGTCGTCTTCGCGGTCTCCCTCCGCCGGCGTCAGTTAAGAGCCGTCGTGCAGTGGGGACAGAAGCTCCAGCCTTCTTCGACAGCCCGGCCGCAAGATGGACAACCCCGTCCGATCTGCGTTCCGCAGTACGGGCAGGCCCGGTAGGCGGCTCGCAGACCCTTCCCGCAGCTCGGGCAAACCGTTCTCTGCCAGCCGCGGGCCACGAGGTAGGTCGCCCATCCGACAACATTCGCGACCAGGGTGAGGATGGTCCAGGCCAGGGGGGCTTCAACCCCGCGACGGCGGGCGTCGAACCAGACCCAGCCGGCCAGGCTGAGCACCATCAGGAGAAAGGAAACCAGGCTCAGGTGTTCGAGAAGACTCGACCACTCTCGGGAGGTGGCGCCCAGCCAGGTCGGGCACTTGATCACCGCCAGGAGCCAGGCGGGTGCTCCCGATTGAGACCCTTCTTCTCCTTCCCCCGGGGCCGCGGTCGCCCCGCCGGCGACCGGACGCATCTCGACGACATACCCCGTGATCGGCTCCGTCACCCCCAGGGCTTCGGCCAGAGGAGTCAGCCCGCTCTGGCCGTACAGAACGAGATCAGGCGGAACCGCGGCGTCGACCACGAAGCTGACGGCGCCCGGCAAATCGCCCATCTGGTAGGAAGCGCGGTAGAACGTTGTCTGAAGCCGGTCGAGGCTGCTCTGCGCCTGCGGTAGCTTCTGACCGAGCACGCCGGCCGGTCGGGCGGCGACAATGACTCGCTCGCTGTCGGTGACGATCAGAGCGATGACCCCAGCCCCCTGGAAGCTGTCCAGTTCCGCCTGCAGGCCACTCGCGTCGAGATCCGCGATTTGCGCCGTGAGACCGGCCAAGTTTCCGCCTGTGCCGGGCGCGCGAGCTTGAAGGTCGACCAGAAGGCCGCCGACCACGCCCGCGATGAGCAGGACCACCAGTAGGCCAGTCGCCCAGGCCAGTATCTGGCGGGCCTTGGCTTCACTTCTCACAGGTCATTCCTCCTTAAGACTGAAACGTCCAGGGATAATGAGAAGGGGAACGGCCAAAACCGCTCCGCCCGCGATGACGGCCGGGAGAAACCAGGTGGGATGGGCCGACGCGGTCCAACCGAGGTGGCCGGCGATCCTCAGCAGGGTCAGGAGAGAGGCTGGAACGGCCAGTCCGGCGCCCGCAATCGGGACCAGCTTCCGGACCCTCTCCGGCCATTCAACTGAGCGGGGCCCCATTTCGCCGTGAATGACCCCGGCCACTCGTCGGGCCGCGGCCGGCGACGCGCTGAGGCCGAGGTCCGCCGCATCGACCTTGAGAGCTTCGACCAGACGCCTGGCCTCGGTCCAGGCCCGGTCACAGGCCGGACACTCGACCAGGTGTTGCCGGGCCCGCGTGGTCTCGGCGTCGGCGCCCAGATCCGCGGCCATCAGGGGTAGCAGGTCTCTCGTCGCGCCACACTCGCTAGACATGAGCCTCACCTTCCGATCCTTGCTCGCCGCGCGCCGGCTCGCGGAGCAGGAGGCCGCGAAGCTTGCGGAGGGCGTAGTGGATGCGGGACTTCACGGTCCCTTCAGGGCACCCGCAGACGCGGGCCACTTCCTCGATGGGTAGGTCGGCGTAGAAGCGCAGGACCAAAGCCGCCCGTTGGCTTTCCGGAAGCCGATCCAGAGCCGCCGCGAGCGCTTGCCCATCGAGCTTGGCCAGGAGTAGTCCCGCCGGATCAGTTGAGACGTCGGAAAGCTCGGCCAGAGCCTCGACGCCGGCCTGGGTCACGATTCGTCCACTCCGCCGCCGGCCGTCACGAGCGAGATTGAGGGCGATGCGAAAGAGCCAAGTCCGGAGATGGCCGCGATCCTCGTACCTCCGGAGGGTGGCCAAGGCCCGAAGAAACGTCTCCTGGATGAGGTCGTCCACGTCGGACGATCTGGCGCACCCGTAGCGCAGCAAGAGGGCTCTCAGGGGGCCGTAGTGCCGTTCGACCAGGACGTCCATGGCCTGGCGGTCTCCGGCCCGGGCCAGGGCCACCAGTTCACGCTCGTCGTCGGCCACGTCCACCCTCCCCACACCGGTTCCACCTACCTACCCCATAAACGAAGAGACCCCGCGCCAGGTTCAAGACACGGGGTCGGGATTTGCCCGCGATCGCCCGGGGCCTCTAGGGGACCCGGCCCAGAATTCGCCCGCGGGTGCCGGCGCTCAGGAGGAAGACCACGATCAGGCTGAGGACCATCTCCGGGATCAAGTAGGTAGCGTTGTAGGCGAACGAATAGGCCCAGACGTTCACCCCGGCCGGAGCGTAGGCCCCGAAGAAAATCGCCCCCGAGACAACGTGACTGACCAGCCTGCCCCCGATGCCGACCACAACTCCGGCGTAGGGCCAACGCGGCAGGCACCCGGCCAGGCCAAGCAGGGCAAAGGGAAGGGGGTAGTCCAGAACAACCTGGGCCCAGTGGACGACGACCGGCTGTATCCAGAGCTGGAGGAGTCCGTAGACCGCCCCCGCCATCAGGCCCACTTTCGGCCCTCGCCGCAAGGCCAGGACCAGTAAGGGAACCATGCTGGCCGGGGTGATCGACCCTCCTTGGGGCGCCCGGTAGACAACGATGACCGACAGCACCGCGGCCAAGGCGACCATCACCGCCGCTTCGACCAGCGCCCGCACCGAAATGCCGTTCTCCGTTCTCGCCTCCATGACTCTCTCGCTCCTTCTCCGAAACACCCTTCATGACCGCGTCTACAAGACCCCTTGGAAAGCGGAAAACGCACGGGGGCGTTCCCCGTGCGCCAAGTCGCCTACCCTACCGCGTCAGCGGCCCCGCCCACTCTCATGCCGGAGACCGCTAAGACCGTCCCTACGCAGGGATTACCCTGATCAGGTTCGTCGGGTCAGGTGCTTGGCGCCCTTTCTCAGCCCCGCGTCCCTGGGGCTCCCCGTTGTTACCGCCATTCTACCACGCTCCGGATGGGCCAGCCACTAGTCGCCTCCGGCGGCCGGAAGCCGCAATCTGAAAGTCGAACCCCGGCCGGGCACGCTCTCTGCCGTCACCTCACCCCCATGGGCTCGGGCCACTTCCCGCACAACCGCCAAGCCTATGCCCGCGCCCCCCGTGGCCCGCGACCTCGACTTTTCGGCGCGGTAAAAACGTTCAAAAATGTGGGGCAGGTCCTCGGGGTCTATCCCGAGCCCGGTGTCGCTCACCGAAACCTCGATCCAGGAGCAGGCCTGGTCCGGGGCGTCGGTCTCGCTCAGCCTCATCTCGACGCGGCCTCCGGACGGGGTGAACTTGACGGCGTTGTCCACCAGGTTGAGTAGGCCTTGAGTCAGACGGTCGGCGTCGCCGACAACCCAGCAACCCGCGGGCAAACCAGAGCCGCCAGCCTCCGAGGGCCGGTCGGCGGCGCCCGAGGTAATCAGGACGAGGCCGGCCGCTTCGGCTCGCGGGCCCATGGTGGCCGCCACCGTGCCCACGATCCGGCCGAGATCGACCCGGTCCAGCCTCAGAGGCGATCCGCCGTCGAGGACAGAGGCATCCAGACCTTCTATCATTCGTTCCAGCCGGTGGATCTCGCCCAGCACGGCCTCCAGGGTGGGAGCGTCCAGCTCCACAACTCCGTCCTGGACACCCTCCATGAACCCGCGCAGACCGGTGACCGGGGCCTTGAGTTCGTGGCTGACGTCGGCAAGAAGTCGACGCCGCTGCTGGTCGGACGTCTCCAAACCCTCGGCCAGTTGATTGAGAGCCTCGGCCAGTTCCCCGACTTCCCCCGTTGCCGCCGGGACCCTAAGATCCAGCCGCCCGCGGGCCATGAACCTCGCGGCGTAGGTGATGCGCCGGAGAGGCACGGAAATGTGACGGGCGATGACCACGCCGGCAACCACGGCCCCTCCGAGGACCGCCACCGCGGCCAGGACCGTCCACCAGTTGAGCTGGGCGGCGAGCCCCGAACTCACCCGGATGGCCTCGAGCACGCGGCTGAAGGGCACGAACCCATGGCCCCAGGGTCCGCCCGCCTGCCCGGTGGGCAAGAGGTCAATCTCCCTGGCGATGCCGTCGACGAACCGCTCGAAGCCTTGCCGGATGAGTAGGCCAAAGAGAACAATAGCCACGGCGGCAAGACCGGCGAACGCCGCCACCAGTCTGGCCTGAAGCGTGAGGCCGGGCCACCTACTCCTCCCAGACGGTGATCGGATCATCCCGTTTTCCTCCCAGGGCGTAGCCCGTGCCTCGCACGGTGCGAATGTATCTCGGGTTGCGATGGTCGTCACCTAGTTTGCGTCTGAGGTTCACCATGTGCACGTCAATGGCTCGATCGACGATGTCGGCGTCATCGCCGCGCAAACGATCGAGAAGTTCGTCCCTGGTGAAGACCCGACCCGGACGCGCGGCCATGGTTCGGAGGATCTGGAACTCCGAGGGCGTTAGGGACAGTTCGCTCGCGTCGAGAAAGGCTCTCCTGCCCGGGACATCGACCAAGAGCCCGCTTGGAGGGAAGGCCCGGGCCGGCGAACCAGGAGCGGCGGACCCGTCGGACTTAGCCTCGGTGGGCCCGGATTTCCCGGACGTCGTGTTCCGGGCCAGGTCCGTGCGGCGGCAAATGGCCTCGATCCGGGCGACCACCTCACGGGGACTGAAGGGTTTGGTGACGTAGTCGTCGGCCCCAACCGTTAGGCCGACGACCTTGTCGCTTTCGGTCGTCCGTCCGGTGAGCATGAGGATCGGGACATCAGACTCGCGCCTGAGTTCCTGGCAGACACGAATTCCGTTTAGGCCCGGCAGCATGAGATCCAAAATGACAAAACCCGGTCTCTCGCGTCGGAAGACTTCGAGGGCGGCCAGACCGTCGGCGACAGACACAACGGTGTGACCCTCGGCGACAAGGTAGCGCCTGAGGATCTCAACAACGTTTCTCTCGTCCTCGACGACCAGGATCTTCACCGACAAGCCCCCCGCCGATCTCGATTGCGCCCAAGTCACCATTCTCGGCCAGTTGTGTTAGGAAAGCGTTAGGAACCGAGTTTTCGCTCATTTGCCCTTAACGGAGCCGGGGGATGATGGTTCCGCTAGACAGTTTCCTGAAGGGAGGTGACTCAATGAGGAAGTTCGCCATTATCGCCGTAGCCCTCCTCGTGGTGGGGCTGGTAGGTTACCCGGTGGCCGCGGAAACCATCTCCGGCATCTCCGACATTCTCGCCAACCCGACCGCCGACCAGCAGGTCACGGTGACCGGCACGGTCAGCTCCAGTCAGGCCGGCGAGAACGAGTTCGTTCTTTCCGACGCGACCGGCGCCATCAACGTCTGCGCCGGGCCGGCCTGGTTCCAGGCCATTGCGCTGGCCCAAGGTGAGAAAGTCACCGTCACCGGCGAGGTAGGATGCGGTTCGCCGAAGAATGCCGCCTCGCAAGGACCGTCTCTAGACGCCTTCACGATTGTGAAGGAAGACGGCTCCACGGTCGTGGTGCGCGATGGACCGGGGCGTCCGCCCTGGGCTGGTCTGCGCGGACAAGGCAAGGGTGGTCCGCCGGCCGGCACGGCTGAGCCCGACACCGACGATGCCGACGACAGCGCGAGCGAAGCCGCGGGCAACTAACGGACACTGAGATCGGCAGTTCGACTGGATTAGCGCGGGCCGGCCCTCTCCATGGGGGTCGGCCCGTGGCTTCCCGAGGAAGACCAGGGTTCACCCCCCGTAGGATGAGACCAGCTTCCCGCCCGCGTCGCGAAGCTCGCCCGGGTCGGACTTGGTGTTCTCCCAGACGTAGGCCGTTGTCCAGCGAAGCTTGCCGTTCCCGCTCACGGGCGCCGCTGGCCCGCTCACGACCTGGACCGTCTGGCCGGGCTCAAGACAGAAGCCGGTCGGGAACTTGAAGGTCTGAGGCCCTCTCACGCTGACCAGGGTCCACCCGGTGAGGTCCACCTTGTGGTCGTCGAAGTTGGTGACCGTGGCCACTTCGCCGCGCTTGTCGACGGCCACGAGGCGCAGGTCGCCAGTAGTGGCCACGGCCTCGGGCGGCGGGGAAGGTGGCGTGGGCGTTGGAGCGGGCGGCGTGGGCGTAGGCGTGGGCGTAGGCGTCGGGGTGGGTGCCGGCGTGGGCGTTGGGGCAGGCGCGGGCGTTGGAGCGGGCGCAGGCGTGGGCGTTGGAGCGGGCGCCGGCGATGGTTTCGACGGCGGGGCGCCCTGCGGCGAACCGCCGGTCAGGTCGGTCAGGTTTTCTGATGAGGCTCGGCGGCTCGGAACCTCGGCCTTGACCGTAAACCTCACCTTGGCCTCTTCGCCGTCGCCTTGTCGCTTGAAGAGACCGCAAAGGGATGGACTCGACCGGTATCCGTCTGTCTCGATCAGCCGCCCGGCGCCTCGATAGTTCTCCGGAGGGTCGGACGACGTCCAGGTCCTCTGGCCCAGACCAGGGACGATGTCGCACAGATCGTCGGCGCCCCGCAGGCTGGGGATGACCCCGCCGCCCACGACATCCTCATCCCAGAGGGCGTACTCAATGATCAGGGCCCGGGCCCAGGCCGGCTCGGGAAGTCCGGGCCATCTGGGCGCCAACTCATGGGGAGCGGAGATGCGTCCCTCGTCGGTTCCGAGGGGGACGAGAGTGAGCCAGTTGGTTGGCTTTATCTGTTTTTTGTCTTCGAACATGGGCTCGATGTAGCCGGTCCCATTGACGCTAACGATGGCGTAGAAGTCCGGCTGGCCGAGATAGTCGATATCCCCGAGCAGGCCGCCGCCTGTCTCGGAAACCTCCGCCGTCTTCACCGACAGCCAGACCTCGCCGGCCACGCGCTCGTAGCCTGCCAGCGAGACAGCGACCGAGTCCGGAGCGCCGGTGAGGAGTGGGCAGTACTCCTTCCATCTGTTGATGTAGGTCTTGTCCGTCTTACTCATGTAGACCGTGCCCAGGATGGCCAGCATGCCGTCCGCGTCGGTTCCCGGCCCCTTCCAGAGGCCCTTGTACCAGGTGAGATACCTGACATAGCGGGTCTCTCGCTCGATTTTCGTGTCGGTTTGCCGCGAGGTGGCCTCCCAGAACCCGGGGCTGACCCACGACTTCACGAGCCAGATCCACTCTGAGCTGGCGTAGAAAGCCTCGCGGTAGGCCGTTTCGAAACCCGGGCGGGTGGCCTCGTCCTTGTTGATCTGATCGTGGCTGAGACGTCCACTGGTGTAGATGTCGCGGGCGTCCCGCTCGGCCGCCGGCACGTTGAACCAGGTGGCGTCGCCGCCCCAGTCCAACGCGGACCAGTTGGAGTGGGAGTAGAAATCCTGGACGGTGTGGAGAGAGGCCCCGAGGACGGTGCGGAGACCGGCCGCGTCGCCGCCGGCTTCCGCCCGGCGGGCCGCCCGGTAGGTGTTGCGCACCAGCCGCTCCCAGGCCGCCGTGACTCCGGCGGTGTCTCCCAGGTCGTCAAAGTGCATGTAGGTGTCGGAGGCGTCGCGGAGAGAGGCCGGCCCGTAGAGGTCGCCCCACTTCCGGGACAGAAAGCCCGGCGTCTTGGCCATAACCGTTTTGGCCGCCTCGAAGCCGTCGTCAAAGTAGTTGGCCAACTGGGCCTGGCCGATGGCCCCCGAGTCGAAACCGCGGCGGCTGAGAGCCTCCCGGGTGAGGTCGAAGTGGTAGCCCAGACTGAAAGCGCGAGCCGGGCGCGAGGGAAAGGCCAAGAGAAGAGCGAGTCCGCCCAGGCATACTCCCAGGACCAGGGTAAGCTTCCGGCCGGCTCTTGGGCCTTCCATGCCAGCGCCTCCTGACGTCGGGCGCAAAGGTGGCCTCGGTGTCACCAACCGCCACGGCCGCCCGCCAAGCGACGGGCGGCCGCCATCTTCTCTCAGTCGCTGGCCGCCCGGAACAGGGCCTCCACCGCGGCTCGCATCTGGTCATCCTTGTAGCACGGGAGATGGATCGCTCTCCCGGGACACTCACCCGCGCACGTGCCGCAACCGCGGCACTGGACCGGGTTGATCTCGGCCACGCCTTTGTCGTTGATGAGCGGCACCTTGAACGGACAGACTCGGACACAGGTCAGGCAAGCGGCGCACTTTGTCTCGTCGACCGTGGCCACGATGCCCCCGGCCATGAGAAACTCTTTGGCCAGGATGGTCGCGGCCCGGGCCGCCGCTCCCTCGGCCTGGAGGAGGCTTTCGGCGATCGTCTTGGGGGCGTGGGCCCCTCCACAGAGGAAGATGCCCTGGGAGGTGAGGTCCATCGGCGCCAGTTTGGCGTGGGTCTCCATAAACCAACCGTCCTCGTTCAGAGTAACCTTGATCCGGTTGGCCAGGGTGGCCACGCCCGCCGACGGAACCGCGGCCGTTGAGAGAACGACCAAGTCGACCGGAACGAGGAGATCGGCCGAGAGATCCGAGTCGGCCACAGCCACGAGCGGCCGGCCGTCGGCGGCCTCGCTGAGCTTCGGCGCCTTCCCGTCGTCTCGCCGGACGAAGATAACTCCCTTTTCGCGCGCCTCCCGGTAGGCGTCCTCGCGGAAGCCGTAGGTCCGGAGGTCACGGTGAATGACGTAGACCTCGGCCGATGGGCTAACGGTCTTGATGAGCAGGGCGTTCTTCACCGCTTGGGAACAGCAGGTGCGGGAGCAGTAGAGTTCCGGACGGTCCTCGCCTCTGGATCCGACGCACTGAATGAAAGCCACCCGGCCGAGTCCGGCGAGCCAATCCACACCGCCTTCGAGAAGCCGCCGTTCAAAGTCCAGTCGGCTCATGACTCGGGGGTTTCTGCCGTAGAGCGGGTAGGGCGCGGCCGCCGGCCGGTACTCCTCGTGCCCCGTGGCCACGATCAGGGCCCCGTGTTCCACCGTAACCGGGGCCGCCGATCCGGCCTCGCCGGCGTCACCCGCGGCCGAGATTACCGAGGTGAAGTGGCCCGCGTGACCGGAGAAGTCGGTGAGTTCCCGTCCGGTCATCAGGGTGATGAGCGGGCTGGCTTCGACTCGCGAGACAAGATTGTCCACGAGAGCCTGGACGTCCGCCACTTCGAGGGTCGAGTGGAGGCGCTTGAGGTTGCCGCCCAGCCTGGACTCCCGCTCGACGATGGCCACCGGGAAACCGGCGCCGGCCAAGGTCAGGGCCGCCCCCAAGCCGGCCACTCCGCCCCCGACCACCAGGGCTCTGTTCACGACCGGCACGGGGAACATCGTCAAGGGCTCCAGGAGACGGGCCTTGGCCGCGGCCGCGGCCACAAGCTCTATGGCCTTGGCCGTGGCCACGCGAGGCGAAGCCTTATGAACCCAGGAGCACTCCTCGCGGATGTTGACCATGTGGAAGAGGAACTGGTTGAGGCCGACCTCCCTCAGCATCTCCCTGAAGAGCGGCCCATGGGTGCGCACCGTGCAGGAGGCCACCACAACGCGGTTGAGGCTATGCTCCTTGATCAACTCCTGCATGACCTTGATGCTGTCTTGCGAACAGGTGAAGAGGTACTCCTTGGCGCAGGCGACCCCCGGGAAGTGCGAAGCCGCCTCGACCAACGCGGGAACATCGACCACCGAGGCGATGTTGATGCCGCAGCGGCAAACGAAGACCCCCACCCGCGGCGCCTCGTCCGCGATGTCCCGCTCGGGCGGAAAGGTTTTCTGACGGGCCAGGGTCCCGCGAGCCAGGGCCAGGAGCGTCCCGACCGAGCCCGCCGCGGCGCTGCCGCTCATGACCGTCTCGGGGATGTCCTTGGGTCCCTGGAAGGCCCCGGCGACGAAGACGCCGGGTCTGGTGGTGGCGCAAGGGTCCATTCCGGCCAGACTGCTCTCGGCGGCCGGCGCCTCCACTCCCGGGACCACCATCTCGCTGCCACCCGCATCTTCCGCGTACCCGTGCGGCCCGAGGTCGATGCCGGCCGCCTTGGCTAGGTCGGCCGCTGCCGCCGGTGGCCTGAGGCCGGTCGCCAGCACCACCAAGTCGAATTCCTCCTCATGAACCTTTCTATCCGGACCGGTCCAGGCGATGGTCAGATCACTCGATCCGGGCCTTTCCCGGACCGCCGACACCGCCGACCGCCGGTACTGGACGTCGTACTGCTTCTTGGCCGACTCGACGTAGCGATCGAAGCCCTTGCCGTAGGAGCGAAGGTCGATGTAGAAAATGGCCGCTTGGACGTCCGGATCGTGCTCGCGGGCGATAATGGCCTGCTTGGTCGAGAACATGCAGCAGACCGCCGAGCAGTAAGGTTCACACCCCTTGCCGCCTCCAGGGTCTTGGGCCTGGTCCCGCACATCGCGCGAACCCACGCACTGGATGAAGGCTATTCTCTTTGGGTGCTTCCCGTCGCTCGGCCGCTCCAGAATACCGGACTTGGGGCCGGTCGAACTGAGCATCCGCTCGAACTCCAGGGCCGTGACCACGTTGGGGTAGACTCCGTAGCCGTACTCGCCGGCCTGGACGGGGTCAAAGGTGTCGTAGCCCGGGGCGAGGATGACGGCGCCGACCTTGAGGTCGAGGGTCTGAAGTTTGTCGTCGTGGCGCACAGCTCGTCTCTCACAGGCCTTCTCACAAAGAAGGCACTCGCAGCAGACGCCGCAAGCCAGGCAGCGTTCGGCTTCGGCGACGGCCTCAGCCTCGGTCAGGTTGAAGCAGACCTCGTCGAAGCTGCGGCGCCTGGTGGCGGGATTCATTTTCCGGACGCGGACCCGCGGCTTGGGGGCCACGGCCCGCGTGTCGACGTCGAGCTTCTTAGGTGTCGGGCCTTCGCCGAAAGCCGTCCGGAAAGCCCGCCCCTCGCGCAGGTCTTGACCCCGGAGGTAGCGGTGGATCGACTCGGCCGCTTCCTTGCCGGCAGCCACGGCCCCGACCACGGTGCCCGGTCCGGTCACCGCGTCGCCGCCGGCGAAGACGCCCTTCCGGCTGGTCTCCAGGGTGTAGGGGTCGACGACCAGGGTGCTCTGCCGGCCGCGCTCGAGACCGCTGTCGGCCAGGAAGAGAAGGTCAGGCGCCTGGCTGATGGCGATGATGACGCTGTCGCAGGGAGTCTCAAACTCCGATCCGGGAATCGGCGTCGGGCGGCGCCGGCCGCTGGCATCGGGTTCGCCGAGTTCATTGCGGACGGCCCGGAGGGCCGCGGCCCGCGGCCGGCCATTGCCGGCCTTCGTCCCGCCGTCCGGGCGGCCCTCGCCGACCGGCCCCGCGACGACCTCGACCGGCGCGACCAGATAGTCAATGAGCACGCCTTCTTCCTTGGCGTCCTCGATCTCCTCGGGCAAGGCGGTCATCTCCGCCGCCGTGCGGCGGTAGAAGACTCTCGCTTCCTCGGCCCCGAGGCGAAGGGCGGTCCGGGCGCAGTCGACGGCTGTGTTGCCACCGCCGACCACGATGACCCGCCGGCCAACCTCGACCCGTTCGCCCAGATTGACGCGACGCAGGAAAGACACGCCGTGGTAGACCTGGTCGAAGTCCTCGCCCGGAATGTCCACCCTGGTGGGTTCATGGGCACCGATGCCCAGGAAAACAGCCTGGTAGCCATCGCCAAGAAGTTGGTCGAGGTGCCTGTCGGGGCCGATGGCTACGTTAGTGCGAATGTCCACGCCTTCCCGCCGGATGAGTTCAACCTCAGCCTCCAGCAAGCGCCGCGGCAGCCGGTACTCGGGGATGCCGACGCGCAGCATGCCCCCGATGACCGGCAGGGCCTCGAAGACCGTCACGGGGTAGCCGCGGCGGGCCAGGTGGTAGGCGCAGGACAGGCCGGCCGGGCCGCCCCCGACCACGGCCACCTTCTCCTCCCGGGGGACTTTCTCGTCCCTCAGAGTAAAGGCCGCCGTCCACCCCTTGCGGCCGGCCGGACCCTCCGGCGTGGCCTCGGGCAGGCTCTCCTTGAGGACGTACTCGCCGACGAACCGCTTGAGACGCTGGATGGCCATCGGTTCGTCGACGTCGCCGCGTTGGCAGACCTTCTCACATGGATGGTGACACACCGTGCCGCAGATGAGCGGGAAGGGGTTGTCACGACGGATGACTTCCCAGGCTTCGAAGAACCGACCCCGGGCGATGAGGGACACGTAGGCTTGCACGTTGACCCCCGCCGGACAGCCCGTCCGGCAGGGGGAGACTCCGCGCTTGTCAATGAGGTACTTGTTCGGCACGGCTTGGGGGAATTGCCTGTAGATGGCCCGGCGCCGGTCAAGACCGGCGTTGAAGGAATTGGGTACGGAGACGGGACAAACCTGCTCGCATTCCCCGCAGGCGGTGCACTCTCCCTGGTCGACGTAACGAGGCGCCTTGGAGACTACGGCCGTGAAGTCTCCGGCGTGACCTCTAAGTTCAGCCAAGGTTGAAAGCGTGTGCACCGTGACATTGGGGTGGCCGAAAACATCAGTCATCTTCGGACCAAGCAGACACATCGAGCATTCGTTGGTAGGAAAGGTTTTGTCTAGCTGAGCCATGTGGCCTCCCAAGGACGGATCCTTGGTGACCAAATGGACCTGGTAACCGGCCTCGGCGAGATCCAAGGCGGACTGAATGCCGCCAATACCGCCGCCGACCACCATCACCGCCCCGACCGCCTTCTGGGCAGAATCCTGGGGCTGGACAGCCATGGCCTACACCCCCGCGTGCCGAAGCCCTCTGACCGATTGGTGACGGGGCTGCTTGAGCTGCCGGTGGTTGCCGGCGCGAAAGGCCCTGATGCCTGCCCGGGCTTGTGCCCCGTGGCCAATCGGATTGGGTTCCGGCGGCTAAGTGCGCCAGGTGGCTTGGTAGCGTCCTAGGAGCAGGAGGAAGAAGAGAGTAGGACCTACAGCTAGGACGGATGTTGTGTACCCGGCCTTGCGTCGCTCCGGACCAGTTCCGGAGCAGATCCGGCCTCCCCCCTTCCGCCCTCCGACTATCGCTTTGTGGGTCCAAAGTTCTGGGCAGGCCCTGCGTTCCCTTCTCTTGCCGCATGTTACCGCCTATTCACACTACTTGGTTCGGGCCGAGCGCAGGACATCGGCCGGGGAACCCGAACCTCTGCCGAACCGCCGGAGGCCCCGCCCCTTGGCGGAGCGGAGCACATCCTCTGCGTCGGACGAAAGCGAGAGGGTTGGGCATGGTGACCTTAAGCCTTCTCTTCCTGGGCTTCGGCAACATCGGACAGGAATTGGCCCGTCTGCTCCTGGCCCGCGAGACCTGGCTGCGGGACCAAGGTCTTCGCTTCCCGGTGGTCGGAGTGCTCACTCGTTCGCACGGCCTGCGGGCCGACCCCGAGGGTCTCGACCTGGCGGCCCTGAGCGGTTCGCCCGCTTACGATTCCGGTTCGACTTCTCCTTCGGCCGTCACGACCATCCGCGATCTCCCGGCCGACATTGTCGTCGAGATGACTCCCCTGCGCGTCGATCTGCGGGGAGAGCCGGCCACCACCCACGTCCGGACCGCCCTTGAAACTGGAAAGCACGTGGTCTCGGCCAACAAGGGTCCCGTGGCCTGGGACTATCGCCGGCTGGCCGACCTGGCCCGGGCGCACGGCCGGCGTTTTCTATTCGAGTCCACGGTCATGGACGGGACACCCCTCTTCAGCCTGGCCCGCCGCACCCTGGCCGGATGCCGCGTACTTGGCTGCCGGGGTGTCCTCAACACGACGACCACCTACGTCCTGGGCCGGATGGCCGAGGGGCGAGACCTGGCGGAGGCTGTGGATGAGGCGCGGGCCAGAGGCTTCGCCGAGGCCGACCCGTCCCTCGATCTCGAAGGCTGGGACGCCGCGGTCAAGCTGGTCTGCCTGGCCAACGTGCTGATGGGCCGCGATCTCGTTCCCGAGGATGTGGATCGCGAGGGTGTAGGCCATCTGACCCGGAAGGACCTCGTCCGGGAAGCCAACCGGGGGCGGGTCATCCGGCTTGTGGCTGAGGTCGGAGAGGAGGGCCTCGCCCGGGTTCGGCCCACGGCCCTGCCCCCCGGCGACCCCCTGGCCCTGGTTTCCGGGACGTCTTCGGCCGTTACTCTTACAACCGATCTCATGGGCTCTCTAACAATCTTCGAACACTCCCCGGCCCTTGGCCAGACAGCCTACGGGGTCTTCCGCGATCTTCTCGAAATCGCGGGCCGGGATTAGGCCCCTCTCGCCCGGCCGACTACTTCCGAGGCCCAAGCGGCTCTCAAGGTCGTCCGCCCGATCTCGTCGGCGGGAAGGCGGAAGGGTCTCCCGCGGCCGTCCAGGAGAAGTCCCAGACCGCCGGCGATGAACTCTCCCCGCCACTCGACGCCTCGACCGCGCCCGACGTTGTGCGGAACAGCCGGGCGAATGGCCAGTTCCACCCTCCGGCCGGCGGGCAGGGGAACCCAAATAAGTTCGCCCCGAAAGAGCTGCCAGGCGCGTTCGCCGTCCCGCCAGGCCCCCTTGACGGTGGCTTCAAGGACGAGCTTCCGCCCCGGCTTACCCCAGTTCACGGCCTGAACCAGGGGCGCCACCGAGACGCAACTCCCGGCCAGAAGAGACGCCGTCCCGTCGGCCCAGGAGGGATCATCGGGGGCGAGACGTCCGGAGAGTAGTCCGTCGCCAAGGACGCTCAGGATGCCGTAAGGATCAAGCAGGACCCGGGTTACCCCGGTCGGCTGGCACCCATCGATAGCCGCCAGCAGGGCGTGCTCGGGGTTCGGCAGACGCGAGAGGAGCGACCCTCCGACGACCAGGTGGCTGGCGCGAACGGCGTAGGAGGATTCGACCGCCAGGGCCTGCCTGAGGCCGAGCATAGCTCTGGCCAGGACGCCTCCGGCCAGACTGGCCGCGACGAACGACTCCGGGCCGTCGGCCAGGGACAGCGGGCCTCCCTCGCCCAGAAGGCGACCCATGAGAAGAGCCGTATCCCCCGCCGCGAGCACCCGGGGCAGCTCGTCAAACAGCTCCTCGAGGAGGCGGCCACGATCCTCGCCCCCCGGGGCGAAGGAGTGCCCCATGACGTCCAGGCCCCGCACCGCGACAGCCTCGACCGCTTCGGGTTCGGCTCTGACGGCAATGAGGTCGTAAGGAGGTATCCGGCTGTCATGGCGGCGCTCGGCGCCGTCGAGCCACTCCAGGGCCGAGGCCAGACCGAGGCCACCTTGGGCGAAGATCGCCCGGGCGGCGTGTTTGCCCCCGAGCCTCTCCCGGGTGCGCCGTTCGATGGCCAGGCGCGTGGCAACCAGTCCGTCGGGTAGCGCCGGGGCCCCCGCCGCGTCATCGCCGGCCGGCGGCGCCCAGGCCAGATCCGGATCCTCCAGGGGTGGGCAAATGTCGGGCAGAAACTCAATCGGCAGGTCCTTGAAGATCACGTCCAGGGTGCCCCGCATCTCCGCGGGTCCGTTGTAAATGAAAGACGTTTCACCCGAGGGCGAGCGCAAGGTCCCGGCCCGGACCCTCTCGGCCAGGGCCGCGCAGTGCTCGGCGCCGATGCCCGAAGCCAGGACGACAATGTCGGGCTCCTCCCGCCCGACCGCGTCGGGGCCGGCCGTCCCGGATCCGACGATGCAGCCGCCGCCCAGGTAGACCGCGCTCCGACTCCTTAGGATGCCTTCACCGACCGGGTCGGCCCCGACCACACACACGCAGAGGCTTTTCTCCCTGGCGGTGCCCAACCCCAGGACGGCCTGAAGCTTGCCTCCCCTGACCAGACCGGGCCTTCGGGTCCGTTCGGCGGAGGTCGGCGTGGGTTCGGCTTCCTCGACCGCCGCCTCGCCGAGGGTGGGAGGAGAGTCGGCCGGGTCGTGGTCGAGGGAAGGCTCAGTTCTGCGTCCGAGCCCCGGCCAGGTCGGAACCCAGGACGGACCCCAGCGTGGCAGTCGTCCGGAGAGTTCGCGCCCGGCCGCGGGAGGCTTGGACCCAAGCCTCTGCCGCAGGCGGACCAGGTGTCTATTGGCCTCGGCGGCGATCGGCTCGTCCGGCGAGACCGCCCGCTTTACCGCCAACCAGTGGCCGTAGGCGTCGCGGTCGCGGCCCAGAGCTTCGAGTTCCCCGGCCGCCGAGACGTGGGCCGGCGCGAGAAGCGGATCGAGACGCACGGCCTCCTCCCAGCCGCCGATGGCCGCGACCTGATCACCCGTGGCCGCCAGAGCTTCGGCCCTCAGCATCTGGACCCACGGGTCGGCCGTCGCCCCCGTCAGCCCGGCCTCGTCCAGGATGGACAGGGTTTCAAACGAATTGCCCCCGAGATGCTGGTCAAGAGCCCGCCCGAAAAACCACACCGGATCTTCCACGTCGGACGTGGCCACATCCTGTTCAAGCTCGCAAAAGTCGATGAGTTCCCACAGCGCGCCGAGGAAACTCCAAACAGCGTCGTAGTGGCGGTGGAGGGCCGATGCGCGTCCCTCCAGATAGGGCGGGAGGCGGAAAGCAATGTCCCGGACGTCGCGCGCGGCCGACACGGCGGCTCGAGCCAGGATGAAGGCCGCCTGGATGGAGGCGCACAGGCGAGTTTGGTCCTCGGGATTCTCGTGAAGATCCTCGTCTTTCTCCAGGTAGTGACGAATGGCCCGCCGTACGTGATCGCGTCCGTCCATAGACTCCGGCCGCCTCCCTTGGGGTCCCGCCGACAGGAACGTCCCCAAGGGACCCCGCCGGAAGTCCTAACGGGGTCGCCGCTTTCGTGCGCTCCGGGTCTTTTTCCTGTCGGTCCCCGAAACGGTCGCTCGACAGCCTTCCCCGCGCGGAGCGTTCGACGGGCCGCCGGAAGACCGGTCCGGGTCGGAAAGCAGCGCCCCAGGCAGGTAAGGGTCGGACCGTCGCGGAATTCGCGAGCGGCGGTCGACAGCAAGCGCTCGGCCTCCCCAAACCGTCCGAGCCCGCCGCCGACCCGGACGGCCGGGCTTCAGCGGGGAGACTAGACTCGGGAGGCGAGATCATTGGCCGAACCCGTCCGCCCCAACTCGGCCGACCCCAACCCGAGGCGTTGGCGGATCCTGGCCGTCGTGCTCCTGGGCGGCATGATGGGACCCATCGACTCAAGCATCGTCAACACGAACCTGCCGGCCATCGCGGGGTACTTCGGCGCGCCGGTGGCCGCCGCCGGCTGGATCCAGGTCTCCTACCTCCTGACCATCGGCAGCCTCCTCCTCGCCGTCGGGCGCCTCGGGGAAATCCACGGGTTCCGGCGGCTCTACGTCATGGGCCTCTGGACCTTCGCCGCCTCCTCCGCACTCTGCGGCCTGGCCCCCAGCCTCCCGGCGCTCATCGCCGCCCGGACCCTCCAAGGGGCTGCCGCCTCGATGTTCATGGCCGTCTCCCCCGCCATCATCACCACCACCTTCCCACCCCACGAGCGCGGGAAGGCCCTTGGGTTCAACGGCATGACCGTAGGCATCGGGCTCGCTCTCGGCCCGGTACTGGGCGGGCTCATCGCCGAGAATTTTGGCTGGCGCTGGCTCTTCTATATCAACCTGCCGGTGGCCGCCCTGGCCCTGGCCGCGACGCTCCGGGCGCTGCCCGACGACCGGCCCACGGTCAAGATCCCGCTGGATCTGGCCGGGGCGATTCTCGGCTTCGTCAGCCTCCTCCTCGTGCTCCTGGTAGCCAACCAGGCCGAGCAACTCGGCCTCGGCTCACCCCTCCTCCTGGCGGGGATCGCCGCCGCCGGAGTGGCTGTCTGGACCTTCATCCGGGTCGAGCGCCGCCAGATCCAGCCCGCCCTCGACCTCGCCCTTTTCCGTAGCAAGCCCTTCACCCTGGCCATCCTGGGCTCGGTTCTGAACTTCGCCGTCCAGTTCACCATTGTCTTCGTCATGCCGTTCGTCCTCCAGCGGGTCGTGGGCCTCACGCCCGAGGGCATCGGCCTCGTCCTCACGGCCTCCCCGGCCGTGGCCCTCTTCGTCGCTCCCTTTTCCGGGGCCCTGTCGGACGCCATCGGAACGCGGCCCCTCGCCGCCATCGGAACCAGCATCATCCTGGCCGGCGTTCTCCTCTTGGTCGCCATGCCCGCCACGCCGCACCCCATCGACATCGCCTGGCGGCTGGCCCTCATCGGGATGGGGTCGTCGATCTTCCAGTCGCCCAACTCCAGCGCGGCCATGGGCTCGGTGCCGCGGGCGCGCCTGGGCCAAGCCTCCGCCGTGCTGGCCACGGTCCGGAACGTGGGCATGTCGCTCGGGGTGGCCATCGCCAGCGGGGCCTTCGCCGCGCGTCTGGCCTCGGCCAAGGCGGTGGGGCTTGCCGAGGCCCCGGCCTACCTTCTCGCCGCCCGGCAAACCCTGGCCGTGGGGGCCGTCTTCGCCGCCCTGTCTTTGGCCTGCGCCCTGGCCAGCCCGGGGGTCAAGACCGAACGTGGCCCGGCCCGGGGATGAAGGCGGAACGCCTACGGCCATCGAGCCGGTCGAGAACAGCCGCTAGCCAATGGCCGGTTGGCCGAGGATCAAAGGGGGAGTGAGCTTCATGCACGATCACCTCTTGACGACGGAGCAGAGAGAGCTGCGTGACGAAGTCCGGACTTTCGTCCGGGAAGACGTCCCGCGCCAGCTCCTGCTCGACCTGGACGCCGACAAGGTCCGCTACCCGCGAAGCTACGTGGAGAAAGCCGCCGCGCGGAACCTTCTGGGCCTGCGCTTCCCGAAGGAATACGGCGGGCGCGGGTTGGGCTGGACGTCCGAGATTCTGGCCATCGAGGAGGTCGGCATCCTCGGCACGTCCCTCGGCTGCCTTTACTCCCTCCCCAGCATCATCGGGGAAGCCATCCACCGCTTCGGCGCCGAGGACCAGAAGCGCCGCTACCTCCTCCCCACTCTCCAGGGTAAGCTGACCACGGCCGAGGCCCTGACCGAGCCGCGGGGAGGGTCCGACTTCTTCGGCACCGCGACCGAGGCCCGGCGCGAGGGCGACACCTTCATCCTGAACGGGCAGAAGCGCTTCGTCGTCGGCGCCGAGGGGGCCGACTATTTCCTGGTCTACGCCCGCACCGACCCCAACGCCCCACCCCACAAGGGCATCAGCGCCTTCCTCGTCGACCGGGGACCAGGGGTGGAGGTGGCCCACGTCTACGGGCTGATGGGGACCAGGGGCGGGGGAACCGGGCGCCTTGTCTTCCGCGACGCCCGCGTTCCGGCGGAGAACCTGGTCGGAAGGCTCAACGGAGCGGCGGAGATCTTCTACCGGATGATGGTTCCGGAGCGGATGACCAGCGCCGCCGGGGCCATCGGCATGGGCCGGGCGGCCCTCGACGTCGCCACCCGCTACGCCGTGCGCCGCAAGGCTTTCGGCCGGCCCATCCGGGAGTTCGAGGCCGTCAGCTTCAAGCTCGCCGACAGCGTCACCCTTCTCGACGCGGCCAGGGCCCTTCTCTGGAGCGTGGCCGTGGCCGACGACCGCGACGCCGACCCACCCTTCGTCCGACGGCTGGTGTCGGAGGCCAAGAAGTTCTGCACCGAGACGGCCTGGACCGTGGTCAACCACGCCATGCAGGTCCTCGGGGGCATCGGTTACACCAACGTCTATCCCGTGGAGCGCCTGCTCCGCGATACCCGCCTGATCATGATCTGGACCGGGACCAACGAGATCATGGACCTCATCATCCAGCACGAGTGGTTTCTGGAGAAGGAAGCCGAGTGGGCGGCGGCGGGCAAGGCGGCGGCTGGGACGGCCGAACCCGCGCTCCCGGGCGCGGCGTCTACGATGCCCGGCAGGCAGGCCACCGACCCGAGGCCGGTCCCGGCCCGCGACATCGAGGCCGACGCGGAGAACGCCGAGGCCGAGGGCGAGAAGATCTACGAGTAGACCCGGCGGGCCGGGGCCGGCCCGGCAGCCGGCGGGCGAGAAAGACACTCATTCGGGCTCGCCCCCGTGTTCGGGTCAGTCGAGGGTGAAGACCCCCGTGATGAGGACCGTGTCGCCGACCGAGGCGTGGCCGGACGATTGGCGCTCCCGGGATGCTCAGGCCTGGAAGTCGAGGGCCGGAGGCTCGTACTGAATCTTGGTCATCCGCTCCAAATTGGCCAGGGCCGGGCGGTGCGTGGGCTGAAGGGCCAGGGCCGTGCGGTACATACGCAAAGCCTCGGGTCTGTCGCCCTGGAGTTCGGCCGCAAGGCCCAGGAGGTTGTGGGCTTCGGCGTCGTTGGAGTTGATCGACACGGCCCGCCTGAGAAAGGAGAACGCGGCGGCCAGGTTCCTCTTGGACAGGCAGGTCTTGGCCTGGGCGATGAGGTTGGCGAAATCCTCCGCGGCCTGCTGTTCGGTCACCGCCTGGCGGCCGAGGACGGCGCCCACGGTGTTGCGGATTTCCTCGGGGGTGAAGGGCTTCTGGAGGTAGTCGAGAGCCCCCACTTTGAGAGCCTCCACGGCGGTCTCGACGGAACCGTAAGCCGTCATCATGACCACGGCCTGGCCGGGCCGATGGCGCCTGATCCGGCGCAAGACCTCCAGACCGTCGACGTCCGGGAGCTTGATGTCCAGGAGAACGAGATCGAAGCTTCTCTCCTCCACCTTCCCCAGCGCGTGCTCACCGCTCACGGCCAGATCGACCTCGTATCCGGCCTGCGTCAGGCACTGCTCTAAGGTGAGGCGGATGTTCTTCTCGTCATCGACGACCAGAACGGCAGTCACGTCTGGGTTCCTCCTTCATCGGTGGCTCGGCCGGGCGGGTCATCACCGGCCACGGGCAGGCTGAACGTGAACCGACTGCCCCGGCCCGGCTCGCTCTCGACCCAGATACGGCCGCCGTGAACCTCGACCAAGTCCTTCGAGATGGCCAACCCCAGACCTGCCCCACCCTTCGGGTCGGAGTCGAGCTGGACGTAGGGACGGAAGACGTCCTCCTGCTTGTCCCGCGGAATCCCGGCTCCCGTGTCGCTGACCGAGACGTGGACCCAGGCCCCTTTTCTTTCCGCGGCAATAATTATGCTTCCCCCGGCGGGCGTGTAGCGCAAGGCGTTACCCAGAAGATTCGAGATGACCCAGGTTATCTTGTCCCCATCGGCCCGCACCGGCGGAAGACCGGGCTCGATGTCGAGCCGGAGGGCGACCTTTTGCGCCTCCGCTTGGGGGCCGAACGGGCGGCCGGCGAACTTGACCATCGGCCCGACGTCGGTGGCCGCGAAAGACAGGTAGAGCAGGCCCGACTGGAGACGCGAGGCCTCGAAGAGCTGGCCGACCAGCCTCGATAGCCTCTCACTGTCTTCCTTGAGGACCGATAGAAGTTCGGCGTCCTCGGCCACTTGCCGGAAGACCGGCTTCTCGGCGAGCAGGCCGATGCCCATGGCCAGCGAGGTGAGCGGCGTTCGGAGTTCATGGGAGATAGCGGCCATGAACTCGGACCGGGCCCTGCCCCTCTCCTCAAGGGCGGTGACGTCGCGCAGGAGGACGACCCGGCCGACGTCCTCTCCCCCGGCCAAGACTCCGGCCGTGGAGGCGAGGTAGAAGCGCCGGCTATCCCCGTGCTTGTGCTCGAGGAGCACCTGTCCAAGGTCGTCTCCCGGAGGATGCGGGAGGGGCACCCCGCCCACCACCTCCGGGAGGCGCCGGCCGGACACGTCCTCGTCGTCCCATCCGAACACGTCCCGGGCTACGGCGTTGGCCAACTCCACGTTCCCCTCGGGGTCCACGACGACCAAGCCGTCGCCGATGGCCTCCATCACGGCCCGCAGCTTGCGCTGGGTGGCCACAAGCTTGGCCACGTTCAAGGCCCGCACCTGACGGAGCCTCTCAACCATGCCGTCGAACTCCCGGGCCAGCACTCCAACTTCGTCGCGGCTGCGGATGTCGATGGCCACATCGAGGTCGCCCTCACCCACCTTCCTGGCTGAGTCCGCCAACCGCCTGACCGGCGAGGAGATGAGGTGGGATACGGTGAGACCCAGAGCGGCGGCCAGAAGCAGGGCCGCCACGCCCGCCAGCGTGGTCGAGACAACGCCTTGCGAAGTGCGAGCGGTGAGACTGCCTTGCACTTCCTTCATGGCCTGGTCGTTCAGGTTGAAGAGATGGAGGCAGGCGGCCCGGGTCGAAGCGAATTGGGGAGAGACCCTCCGCCAGTAAGCGGCGATCGATTCGGCCGTGGTCAGGCGGCCGCCGTCGTGGTCGGCGCGCAATTCGGCCACGGCCTCCTGGTAGCCGGCGTGGGCCGACTCGATCGCGGCGACCGCCTGCGCCTCTCCGGGAAGCGTGATGTTGCCTCGGGCCAGGGCCAGCGAGCCGGCGAACTCGACCCGGGCCTCCTCGGTCTCCTGACCCGCGCCCGGCTCTCCCAAAAGCAAGGGCAGGGCCGCGGCGCTCTCCCGGTCGAGGGCGGCGATCATGCTGCTGGCATAGACCACGCTGCGATAGTTCTCGGTCATCATGGCGTTCAGCCGCTCGGAGAAGCGTAGATAGCCCAGGGCCGACCACATGCCGATGGCTACGGTCAGGGCGGCCACGAGGACGTATCCGCCGAGGATATTGGCCCGCAGACTGCGCAATCCACATACCTCCAGATCGGACCCTCTATATCTTGCGCCGGTAGCGCCGGGATCTAACGGAGCCGCCGGCGAGTTCAGGCCTCGGCCAAGCCACTTCGGGAATGAGGTTTGCCGCCGACTGGGCAGGTCCTGCGAAACGGAATCCGCAGCCTCCCGGAAAGCGCCCGGTCGATTATCGCTCCCTGGAAGGATTTGCCCTGTTGCAGGTTCAAGTAATGCCTCGGTAACGCGAGATTAGCCTGGCCGGGGAATTCCATCTCCCCCTATCACCTCCCATCCCCCCCGGCCTCAGGGAGTTGATCTCATGCGCAAAGTCCGCCCGCTCGCCCTCCTGGGGCTCGGTCTGGCGGCTCTTGCCCTGACCGTCGGCCTCGCCGGCTGCGGCCAGCCCGCCGACCCCCAGACCCAGGGCCTCGACCTCGACAACACCGCCCGGCTCGCCGCCATCCCCGCCACCGCCGCCAAGATTACTCCGGCCCAGGATCCGATGGCGCCGACCCTCCACTCCTCGGGGTGGCTGCCCCCGCGGCCTCTCGAAGGTCCGATCAACACCGCCGGAGCGGAGGATTCGCCCTACGTCACCCCCGATGGCGGGGAGTTCTACTTCTTTTTCACGCCGGACCTCAACATCCCCGCCCAGAGCCAAGTCATCGACGGTGTCACAGGGATCTGGGTCAGCCGGCGCGACCCGGAGACCGGCGGCTGGAGCGACCCGGGCAGGGTAGCCCTAGGGGCCTCCACCTGCCTGGACGGCTGCCAGGTGGTCTGGGGCGACACCATGTGGTTCGGCTCGGTCAGGGTAGGCAACATCGGCGAAATCGACGTCTACACCGCCACCCGGCGGACCGGCGGGTCCGGATCCGGGTCGGCCGCGATGGCCTGGGGCGACATCCGCAACGCGGGACAGGAACTCAACAAGACCTACGACATCGGCGAGTTTCACATCACCGCCGACGGCGGCACGCTCTACTTTGCCTCCGATCGCCCGGGCGGGCAAGGCGGCAAGGACATATGGGTCATGCGCCGCCAGGGAAATGTCTGGTCCGAGCCCGAGAACATTGGCCCGGGGGTCAACACGGTGGCCTTCGAGGGTCAGCCGTTCGTCACCCCGGACGGCAACGAGCTCTGGTTCACCGGGATGGACCGGGCGGGCTACGGCGGGACGGCGGTCTTCCGGTCGGTCCGCCGCGAGGACGGGGCCTGGGGCCCGGCCGAGGTCATCGTGTCGGGTTTCGCCGGGGAGCCGTGCCTGGACGCCCGGGGGAACCTCTACTTCGTCCACCACCTCTGGCGAGGCGGCAGGATCGTGGAGGCCGACATCTACGTCTCCGGGCCGAAGTAGAGCGCCGAAGCAGGAAGGCTAGCCGGCTGGAGCCAGCGTGATGACGCCGTCAAGGCCGAGAGCCGGACAGATCGACCACCTCGGACGCGCCGTTGAGGGAAGCCCACTCACGAACGGCCGACCAGAACGTCGCGGCCGCCGGGGTGGCGGCCTTCTCCTCCCACCACACGCCGTTGACCACGAGGGTCGCCGGCGCGGTCGTCGCCCTCTTGCGTCCCGGCCGCCCCCGGTCAACGCGAGCGTCAATTCGGCCCACCAGAACGTCACCCCACAGAATAAGGCAGGTGTAGGGACCGTACTTCCGCTTGGCCGGCGGGACATAACCCTCCCAGACGTAGTCGAACTCCCAGAGGTCGGCCAGGCGTCGCCGGTCCCAGATCAGATTGTCGAGCGGAGGGAGGAAACGAATCTCCGGCGCCGGTTCCCAGGCGGCGGCAGAGACGAGATCGCCGGCCTCGGCCGTCGGGACGTAGTAGGTTGTTCCCACGCCCTCGACCCGGACGGGAACGAGTTCGCCGGAGGCCACCAGCGAAAGGGCCAGGGCCTCCCGCTCGGCGATGGGGTGGCGTTCCCAACCGAAGTGGAATGCCTTGGGGTTCGACAGCCCCATGGCCCGGCAATACTTCCGGGTCATGCCCTCCCCGAGGATACGCCTCTCCTCGGCCGGATCCCCGTCAAGGGTGGCGTTCCAGGCATTGAGAACCGACGTTCCCTCGCCCGGCCGGGCGACCACCCCGCCCCCCGGACCCGTCCCCCCTCCCCAGACCCGCTCGGGGAGGTCGAAGTAGCGGCGGAGACCTTCTCGCCGGCTGATGCCGAGGCGCCCGAAGTGCCAGAGCCACTCCATGGCCTGGCGGACGGCCTTGGTGTTGGTCTCCTGGCCGAGATCCCACCAGCCCCGGATACGGCGGTCATCCTTGAAATCCAGCGACGATAGGGGGCCCTCGCCCTCGACACGGGCCAGGACCTCGCGCATGACCGGCTCTAATTCGAGGAGGCGCGGGCGGTTCTGGCGCTCCATGAGCCTGAAGCTGAGTCGGAAGAGCGGGTAATCCTCGGCCGGAACGATGCAGCGATCGAAGGCCACCACCTCAACCAGGGCGTGGTCGCGGTAGAGAAGGCTGTCGAGGACCTCCGGAGCGAAGCCGTCCACGCGGGCAGCGAGGACCAGTTCATGGTTGCGGCTCAAGACGGACATCGGATCGACCTGGACGTACTCGAGGGCTTTCGCCGCCGCGACCGTCCCGGCCGCCGGAGTGTCTCCCGCCTGGGGCCACCGCCAGGTCTCACCAGCCAGTCTTCCCAAACCCGAGCGTCGGACAAGAAAGCGACACGCGGTCTGGCGGTCAACGGCCACGTTCATCGGGTCAGAACCTCCTGCCGGCGCCTACGTGTTCAGGAACGGCGACGGGTTTCCTCCCGCGCTTCCCGCTGCCTCGCTCTCTACCGCGCCAGGCTCTGCCAGATGACCATGACGAAGACCGCCGCCAGATAGGGGCTTGAGAGCTTGAAGAGGCGTCGCGCCCGCGAGGGAGTCGGGGTCTTCATTACGGCCAGGCTCTCCCCCACGATCGGAACCTGCAGGGCCAAGGTGAGCACGAGCGCGGGTGGGCTGAAGCCGGCCACCACGGCCAGAGCTGTCGCCACGGCGCAGAGGGCCAGGCTGGCCCCGCCCACGCATCTCGCCGCGGCGGGGATGCCGATAACTACGGGCAGCATTGGCACACCCGCCCGCCGGTAGTCGTCGACGTGACGGATGGTCAGACTCCAGATGTGGATGGGTGTCCAGGCGACAACGAGGGCGGCCGCGAGAAAAGGCACAAGCTGCGCCGGCAAACCCGTGACGGCGGCGGCCCCGACCATGACCGGCGCTCCGCCCGCCGGCGAGCCGAGGATGACGTTCAGCGGAGTCCGCGGCTTGGTCAGCCGATTATAGACGACCGTGCTGTCGAGCAGACCGAACCAGAGCCAGGCCAGGGCCCAGACGTTCGTGGTCACGAGGGCCACGGCCGACGCCGCCAGGGCCAGCCCGACGCCAAGCCAGAGCGACTCAGCCGGCAGGAGACGGCCCGAGGGCAAAGGGCGGTGTTTGGTTCTCTCCATGATCGCGTCCATCCGGCGGTCGATGTAGCCGGTGATGGCGTTGGCGCCCATGCAGCCAAGGGCCACGGCCAGAGAGGCCCAGGCCAGACGAGCCCAGGCCGCCGCGAGAAGCCCCGCCGAGGCGCCGGTGAGCCCGCCACCCGCTCCGTCGCCCGTCAAGGTCGCCAGGCCCGTCGCTCCACCCACCACCGCGCCCAGGGTCAGCAGGACCACTGACCGGAACTTGGTTGTCTCGACGTAGGCGACGAGACGGCGGCGGAGCCAACCGGACGCCCGCGAGAGCGGTCCGGGTCCGCCGACCCGTCCAGCCGCCGATCCGCCAGCCGACGCTCCGCCACTCACGGTTCGAGCCGCTGGTAGAGCCGTGTCGCCGCGGCCACCGTCACCCGGTAGGCGGGAACAAGCAGGATGGCCAGAAGAATCCCGACCACGCCCATCGTGGCCGCCTCGGTCAGCCCCAAGCCGTTGTACAGCCACGTGGCCACGAGCCCCAGACCGGCCAAAAGACCGATGGCGATGGGTAGCGGGATCACGACGTTGAGGTTGTTCTTCACTGCCTGCTGAGGGTTTGTCCAGGTGAGGAAGGGACGGGTCATGTCGATGAGCAGGCCGAGAGAGAGAACCACGGCCGAACCCATGAGACCCAAGACAGTGGCCCCCACCAGACGGACCAGGCCGACCTTCAAAGCGGCGCCCATGATGATCACTACCGGAAGGGCGCTCACGACCGCCCCAACGGCCGAGAAGAGCATCTTGGCCTGCACCTGCGTGGCCGGGTGCACCGGAATGATCTTGGAAATCCAGAGAGTCTTGCCCTCCCGGGTGACGGCGCTCGAAGCGGTGGTGTTCAGGCTGGCCAAGAAGACGATCAGAGCCGCCAGGCCCAGAGCGGTGAAGAACCCGGCGTTGGATGAGCCACCGATGGCGGCGTAGAGCTTTTGCATGTCCGGGTCCTTCGAGAAAGCCGGGAAAAGAAAGAGAACCGGGACAATGAGCGAGGCCACGAATCCGTTCATGACGTAGAGCGGAACCCGCATGAAGAGGCGCCACTCCCTCCAGAAGAGGGCTCGGAGAGCGCCGCTCTGGTAGGTCCGGGCCATGGCCTCGGCGCGGGCCTCTCGGGTCTGCCGGGCGCTGAGGCGACGCTTGGCCAGCTCGGCCCCGCCAATGAGCCCGGCGTAGAAGAACCTACCCCCGACGGCGGCCATAACCCAGACAGCGGCCAGCGAGGCGCCCAGAAGCCCCAGGAAGGCGCCCAAGCGCGGCAGCGGGTCGCCGGCGGCGATGGCGTTGGTGGCCCAGATAACGGGCGGGAAGGCTCGTCCGATCATGTTCACCAGGCTGATCTTCCCGGAGAGGAGTTCCTGAAGATAGGCTGTCGGGTCACCCTGGGGCACATTGGAGACAAGAAGCATCTGCAGTCCGAGGATGACCACCAGGAGACCCAAGCTAAGGACAACAATGAGAACGTCCCGGTAGCGCCGGTTGGTGAACTTCATGAACAGGAGACACAGGGCCGAGGCCAGAGCCAGGGGGACGACAGGAATCAGGAGGGCCACGGCCAGCACGGCCAGCCAGTAGGTAAGCCCTCCGCCGGCGACCTGGGCGTAGGCCAGCGAAGCCGGCAGGAGAATAACGGCCGTCTCGATGTACTCGGTGATGAGGATCGTTCCGAACTTGGCCCCCAAGATGGTCACCGGCTTCAGGGGCAGGGGGACAAGAACGCCTAGGTCGGAGGAGAAGAAAAAGACCGAGATCACCGTGGCCACGCCGGAAACGAAGGTCAGCATCACCACCGCGAGGAGGGCGAAGGTGAAGGCTATCTCGGGCTGCCCAATCTGGGTCCCAGCGGCGACGAAGCCTCGGGCGAGCTGGTAGACGAGGAAGCCCAGAAAACCCGCGGCCACGGAGAGGCTGATGCCGACGGCCGGGATCTCCCAGAGCTTCTGCCGCTTGACAAAGTAGCGGTAGCGCGCGGCCGAGAGGCCGAAAGTGTTATTCACGGTCAACCTGAAGAGGGGCCAGAAGGTGGACCTACTCGCGGCCAAGTCGCTCACCCCTTCTCCTCGGTGAGGTCGAGGAAGATTTCCTCGAGGGTCGTCTCGCCGGCGGCGATATGGCGGAGTTCCTCCATCGTGCCCTGGGCCACCAGGCGGCCGTGATTGATGATGGCGATGCGGTCGCAGACCCGCTCGGCCACGTCGAGGATGTGGGTCGAGAAGAAGACGGCCTTCCCCTGGTCACAGCGTCGCCGCATCAGTTCTTTAAAGAGCGCGGCCGACCGCGGGTCGAGACCGGTCATGGGCTCGTCCAGAATGAGAAGGGCCGGGTCGGGCAAGACGGCGGAGATGACGGCCAGCTTCTGGCGCATGCCGTGGGAGAAGGTCTGGATGAGATCACGCACGGCGTCCTGAAGCTCGAACATCTCCAGTAGCTCCTGAAGACGCTTCCGGCGTAGGTCGGTCGGAACCCCGAAGACGTCCCCGATGAAGTTGAGGTACTCCACACCGGTGAGCTTCTCGTAGAGTTCTGGGTAGTCCGGCACGAAGCCGATGCGACGCTTGGCCTCAATGGGATTTGCCAGCACGTCGATCCCGTCGACCGTGATCGTTCCTCTGTCCGGTCTGAGGAGCCCGACCACCATCTTGATGGTCGTGGTCTTGCCGGCCCCGTTGGGGCCCAAAAACCCGTAGATCTCCCCCGCCGGAACCTCCAAGGTGAGGTCGTCTACAGCCTTGATCTCGCCTTTCCGGTAACTCTTCGACACGTTCCCGATGGAGAGCAAACCCGGCATCCTCCTTCTCTTTCCCTGCCGTCCGAGGCGAACCCGCCCGAGCGGGATTCTTCCGCTTGGGGGTTCTCTGGGTCCGGCGGGTAGACCTTCCGACCGGTCGGAAAGGCATTCTCGCTACCGTGGGGGCCCGTCTCGCTACCGTGGGGGCCCGTCTCGCTGACGCGGGTGTCCGTCTCGCTGACGCGGGGGGCGGAGGAACTCTACCTTTGTCAGGTGAATAGACGGGCCGCCAAGGCAAATGGCGGGGCCGGCGTCCGCGAACCGTGGCCGGCCCTCGCGGCAGTGGCCCCGGCGAGGAGGAAGCACCCATGTCCAGCCCCTTCTTTAGCGAGGAACACGACATTCTCCGGCGGCACATCCGGAAGTTTGTCGAGAACGAGCTGGCCCCGCATGCCGACGAGTGGGAGGCGGCCGAGGGTTTCCCGAGCGAGGTCTTTCGCCGCCTGGGGGAGGCGGGTCTTCTAGGTCTCCGCTACCCCGAGGAGTACGGCGGCCAGGGTGGCGACTACTTCGCCTCCATCGTCCTGGCCGAGGAGCTGGCCCGCTCCAACGCCAGCGGCCTGCCCACGGCGGTAGCCGTCCACACCGAGATGGCCATGCCCCCCATCCTCCAGTTCGGAACCGAGGAGCAGAAGCAGGCCTACCTCGTTCCGGGTATCAGGGGGGAGAAGATCTACGCCCTGGCCATGACCGAGCCCAACGCCGGGTCGGACCTGGCCGCCATCGAGACCAAGGGCCGGCCCGACGGCGACGACTGGATCATCAACGGCGCCAAGCTCTACATCACCAACGGCGTCCGGGCCGACATGGTCGTCACCGCCGTGCGCACCGGCCCGGAGAAGTGGGGCGGCCTGACCCTCTTTCTCATCGACAAGGGGACGCCGGGCTTCACCGTGGCCAAGAAGCTCGACAAGATCGGCCTCTGGTCCTCCGACACCGCCGAACTCGTCTTCCAGGACTGCCGTGTTCCGGCCTCGGGCGTCCTGGGCCAGGTGAACCACGGCTTCTTCCACCTCATGTGGGAACTGCAGGGCGAGCGGCTGATCGGGTCGGCGGGGGCGGTCGCCGGCGCGGAACGGGCTCTGGAACTGGCCCTCAAGTTTGTCAACGAGCGCTCGGCCTTTGGCCGGCCCATCGGCAAGTTCCAGGCCCTCCGTCACCGTCTGGCCGACATGGCCACCGACCTCGAGGCCGCCCGCCAGCTCGTCTACACCACAGCCTGGCGCGTCCAGCGGGGCGAGCAGGTTCTCAAGGAAGTCTCGATGTGCAAGCTGTTCTCGGCCCAGGCGGCCTTCCGCATCGCCGACGAGGCCCTTCAAATGCACGGCGGGGCCGGCTACATGAGCGAGTACCTTATTTCCCGCGTCTGGCGCGACACGCGGGCCCTGCGCATCGCCGCCGGCACCGACGAGATCATGCGGGAGATCATCGCCAAACAGCTCGGCCTCTAGAACGCCGCCCTCGCGCCAGGCGGCGATAGGCATCCCGCGCCGGCCCAGGCCGGTGGGCATCCCGCGGCGGCCCGGGCCGGTAGGCATCCCGCGGCGGCCCAGGCCGATAGGCATCCCGCGTCGGTGTCTGAGTTCCCGGCTACTGCGGTTCCGCTTCCGCCGGCTTTATGGTGACCTTGATCATCGTGTCTCCCTGGGCCAGTTGGTCGACCACGTCCATGCCCTCGATGACCCGGCCAAAGACGGCGTAGTCACCGTCCAGCCAGTTCGCGTCGGTCCGCAGAATGTAGAACTGGGAGGTGGCCGAGTTGCGATCGCTGGAGCGGGCCATGGCCACCGCGCCCCGGACATTCTTGAGTTCCGGACTGGTTTCCAGCTTGATCCGCTCGCCCGAGCCTCCCGACCCCGTTCCGGCCGGATCGCCCGTCTGAACAACCCAGTTCTCCACGCGGTGCCAGGTCAACCCGTCGTAGAAACCCGAACCGGCCAGTTTCTTGAAGTTGGCCACGGTCACGGGCATCAACTTCCCGTAGATGTCCATGACGATGGGACCCTTGTTCGTTTCGATCCTCACGGTGTAGGTCACCTGCGCCGCCTCCCTAGCCCTCTTGAGCGAGTAGTAACCATAGATTCCCCCACCGATGGCCAGCGCGGCGATTAGAGTCACAATAATGGCCACAACTGGAACTCGCCGCGTCTTCGTCCCCCTACCCATCGAGGTCTTGCCTGCCGGCGACCGCTTGGTCATTGACTTGCCGGACTGCGCCCTGGTCTTTCCGCTCTTCTTGCTCACCGGATCTCCCCTCCACGCCATCGCCCGTCAGGCCAGCTCCGCAGGGAACTGACGGGGCTTGTCGAATCCAGCCAGTATGTGTCTTAGATTACATCGTTAGACTTTGGTGACGCAATCTGTAAGTCCAAAGGAGCGTGGGGCAGTCGTGGCGGAACGCGCGTTCACCGTTTGGCTCACCGGCCTGTCCGGGTCGGGAAAGACTACTCTGGCCAATCTCCTCGAGCCGCGCCTGAAACAACGGGGCTTCCGGGTGCAGCACATCGATGGAGACATCATTCGCCAGGACCTGACGGCTGACCTTGGTTTCAGCCGCGAAGATCGGGACAAGAACATATCCCGGGCGGCGTTTGTGGCCGGCCTCCTGACCAGGAACGGGGTCGTGGTTTTGGCATCCTTCATCTCGCCCTACCGCGAGGCCAGGGCGAAGGCCCGGGAGAAGATCGGCGCCTTCGTCGAGGTCTTCGTGGATTGCCCGCTCGACGTTTGTGTCCAGCGTGACGTCAAGGGCCTCTACGCCAGGGCCAGAGCGGGCACGATCACCAACTTCACGGGAGTATCCGATCCCTACGAGGCCCCTGAACACCCCGAAATCGCCATCCGGACCGACCTCGAGCGCCCCGCGGAGAGCGTCGATCATATCATCGGGGTCCTGGAAGACCTGGGCTACCTCACCCGTCCGGGCCTGGTCGCCCCCCACGGGGGTAAGCTGGTTGACCGTCTGATCCCGGCCGCCGAGCACGACAGCTTGCGGAAGAGCCTCCAGGGCGGCATCGAGGTCAGCTACCAGACGGCCAAGGAAGTCGAGAACCTGGCTACCGGGATCTATAGCCCGCTTGAAGGCTTTCTCCCCCAAGCCGACTACGAGAAGGTCCTGACCGAGGGACGTCTGGCCGACGGAACGCCCTGGGCCATCCCTCTTCTTCTTCACGTCCCGTCCCCGGCCGCCCAGACGCCCGGTCTCCAAGGCTTGGTCGCCCTGACCCATCAAGGAAAGCTCGTCGGAACCATCGAGGCCAGGGAGTCTTACCAGATAGATCGGGAGCGCTACGCCCAGTGCGTCTACGGCACGGTTGACCCGGCCCACCCCGGTGTGAGCCGGATCCTCAAGGAGACCGAGTGGGTGGTCGCCGGACCGGTCTCACTCATTGAGTCCCTGCCCACCCCTTACCCGTCCCACCGCCGGACGCCGCGCGAGACACGCCGGATCTTTACAGAGCGGGGCTGGAAGACAGTCGTGGCCTTCCAGACCCGCAACGCTCCCCACCTGGGGCACGAGTACCTCCAGAAGGCCGCTCTCACTGTGGTCGACGGCCTTTTCATCAACCCGGTCATCGGCGAGAAGAAGGTCGGCGACTTTGAGGACGACGCCATCATCGCCGGATACGAGGCGTTCCTCTCCCACTACCTCCCGCCCGCGAGTGCGCTCCTGGGCATTCTCGAGTACGAGATGAAGTACGCCGGACCGCGTGAGGCCATTCACCACGCCATCATGCGGCAGAACTTCGGCTGCTCCCACCTCATCGTCGGCCGCGATCACGCCGGGGTCGGCAGCTACTACGGGGCCTACGACGCTCAACTCATCTTCGACCGCTACCCGGACCTCGGTATCCGGCCGATCAAGTTCCGCTCCTTCTACTACTGCCGCAAGTGCCTGAGTGTGACCAATGAAAGAGTCTGCCCGCACGGTCCGGAGGACCACGTCAACTTCAGCGGGACGGCTCTCCGGGCGCAACTGATGCGGGGCGCCGACGAGGTGGCCGCCGCGGGTATCTCGGCCGCGGAGGCCACGGCCGAGGCCCCGATCCGTCCGGAGGTCCTGGCCGCCATCCGCGAATTGCCCAAGGCTTTCGTGGAATAGCCCACCTTTCACCACGACCGGTCCGCTGATCGAAGCGACGCCTCGCGAGGCGTCGCTTCGATGCTATCTCGGCCGCCCCTCGGCCGCCGGGCTACTCCCCTACCCTGTCTTCACCCCGCGAAGCCTGGATGAGGGCTCGGAGGTTTCGCCCGATGACCGCCTCGTAGCCGGGCAGCCCGAGCCTCTGGAGCTTGACCCTCACGGCCTTTCCGCCCGGGCCGGACAATTGCGGATCGCCCAGGAGGATTTCGGTCTCCTCGCTGGTGAAAGCCTGCTTGACCCTCTCAACCCGCAGACGCCCCTTGTTCTCCGGACAGACCTCCTGACACACCAGGCACCCGACCAGGCAATCGTGGGCCTCGGGGGCCAGCCAGGACGGCCACGGTCCGGCGTGCTCGGACAGGTAAGCGACACAGCGCTCGGCCCGGAGAAGGAAGCGGTCTTCCCCGATGGCGCCCGTGGGACAGGCCCCAAGGCACAGCCGGCACGTCCGGCAACGGGGCAGACCCCGTTCCCCTCCCATGTCCAGGCCAGGGACGGCCGGGCTTCCGTCCAGGTCGGCGTCTGTCGCGTAGACGGCCAGGAAGTGATAGCTCCCTGTCGCCTCGGTGTAGGTGATGTTGTTGCGCCCGTAGACCGCGAGCCCCAAGTGAACGGCAATGGCCTTCGCCGGCGCGGGGAGCCGGACGAGGCCGAACCCATGGAGAGGACCCGCGCGGAGCCCACGCGTGAGCCCGGATAAGGTCGACCCACCCGACCGGTAAGTTGGCGGAACGGTGGTCTCGAACGGATGTTCCCCGAGGTGGAAGACCAGGCGGTGAGCCGGCTTCGGCACCGCCACGACGAGAACCGACCGGGCGACGGGCAAGTCCACTCCGTCAAGGTAGCGGAACCAGGACAACCGACGACGGTAGAACGTGGACTCCAACTCGCCCGCCCGCGCCCTGTGGTCGATCTCCCGGCGGACGGTTTCGACGACCGCCGGATGCCCCCAGGCTACCTGGTAACCTCGTCTTTGCGCCCAGCGGGTGAGGGCCGCCGAGAGTTTCTCGCCGTCGGCCGGACGGCCGCCTCCGCTCACGGATTGCCCACATCAACCCCCGACGAACTCTCGGTCCCCGACAGCCCTTGCTCCAGCGATCCAGCGGCAGGCATGGTCAGAAGCCGCGGCACGGGCGAAAGAAGTATCCAGAGAATACCCGTGGCCAAGCCCAGCCCGCCTACCACCAGAGCCGCCCGGAGACCGATGAGAGTGCCGAGCAGACCGCCGAGAATGCTTCCGACCGGAACGGCGCCGTAGATATAGGTCCGGTAGGTGGCGTTGACGCGGCCCAGAAGGCGGTCGGGGGTGATCGTTTGCCTCAAGCTGACCAAGTGGATATTCATGACCACGGTCGCGAAACCGGTTATGAACTCCGCCGTCATGAGAATGGCCATGTTGGCTACCAGGCTATAGCCCGGATTGGCGAGGGCGTAGGCCAGTGGAATTGAGCAGCCGATGACCGTAGCGATGAGGATTGTCCGCCCCAGCCCGTACTTCTTGGCCATCGCGCCGGCGACAAGCGCTCCCAGGAGAACGCCAACCGCGCCGGCGCTGGTTATCACTCCGATGTGCAGCGCGTTCATGCCCAAGTGCCGGACAGCGTAGACCAGGAACACGGTGGTCATGAAGCCGCCGAAGAAGAGGTTGAAGGTCGCGGCCTCGCCGACGAAGGCCCGCAGGTATGGGTGGCGGTGGACGACGTTGAAGCCCTCGGCGATGTCTTTCCACACGTTCGCCCTCTGCTCGGGCTGGGCCGGGGCCACCTCCGGTTTGCGGATAAGAGCCAACGCGCTCGCCGAAAAGAGGTAGGTCACGGAGTTCACCGCCAGGGCAATCGGCGCCGTCAGCGTCTGGATGAGAATGCCGGCCAGGGTCGGCCCCGCGAAATCCGCGGCCGCCTGAGTGGAGAACAGCTTGCTGTTGCCCTCGATTATGTGTTCCCGCTCGACGAGGCTCGGTAGGTAGGACTGGTAGGCCGTGTCGAACATGACGTTGAGAACCCCGAGAAGGAGGGCCACCGCGCAGACGTACCAGAGATGCAACCATCCCAAGACCGCCGCCAGGGGGATAAGAGCCAGGACCAACGCCCGGCCCACATTGGCGCCGACAAGAAGCGGCCGGCGGCGGTGGCGGTCGACCCACACCCCCGCGAAGACGGCGAAGAGGAACGGCACGGTCTGGGCGGCCTTGAGAAGGCCCGTCTCCAGCGCCGAACTCTGCAGGGCTATGACGGCCGTGAGCGGTATCGCCAACGCCGCCACCTGCGCGCCGAGGCTGGAGATCGTCTCACCCACCCAGAGCTTCATGAAGTCGGAGTGCCCCCACAGACCGCCGAGCCGGATGCCCTTGGAATCCTTTCCTCTCCCCATAACTGTCCCACCTCATAATCTGACTTCTAGTCCTTCGTGCCAATTGAAGTAGTTGGCACATTCTCCAAGCCCGTCCACGCCTCCTCCGCAGCCGGGACGACCCCCGCGCCTAACCGGGCCAAGTCCCGACGGGCTGCCCCCTTTGGCCGCGGGGCGGCAGGTGAGCCTGTCACCAACGCTGAAAACATGATCCTGACCCGAAGCCATGGAGGCGAGTCAGCCGTGCCCAAGGAACCGGTAACTTCGTTTGAGGTCCATCCCCTGACCCCTGAGCGCTGGTCCGATCTCCGCGCCCTCTTCGGTGAGCGGGGCGCCTGCGCCGGGTGCTGGTGCATGTGGTGGCGAGTCCCCCCGGCGGTCTTCCGCGCCCAGCAAGGATCAGGCAATCATCAGGCCCTGAAAGGTCTCGTCGACTCCGGCGTCATTCCGGGACTTCTCGGCTACGTCGATGGCCTACCCTCGGCCTGGTGCGCTGTCGGTCCGCGTGAACACTTCCCCAATCTGGAGCGCTCACGGACCCTCAAGCGAGTTGACGCCCGTCCGGTGTGGTCCATCGTCTGCTTTTTTGTCAGCCCCAGACACCGTAGGCGTGGCCTCACGCCTGAACTGCTCCGAGCCGCCGCGGCCTTTGCCTATTCCCGAGGCGCGCGGATCATTGAAGGCTACCCCCTGTGGCACGATCCGGGCACACCGTCCTCTCGCTCATACATGGGTGGCCTTGGCGCCTTTCTGGCCGCGGGGTTCGTCGAGGTCGCCCAGACCTCGAAGGTGCGCCGCATTGTTCGCCGCTATCTCGATAGTGAACCTGGCTCGGGCTAGACGGTCTCCCCGGGCAGCCCCCTGACGATGACGCCCAGTTCGCGCCCTAAAGTGTCCAGGAGCAGGTCCTCGGCTGAGTGCACGAAGAAGTGGTCGCCCGGCAGCATGGTCAGTCCAAACGGGCCGGTTGTCTCTTTGCGCCAGACCTCCAGGTCTTGGAGGGTTGTCATCGGATCGTCGAGACCGCCCAAGACGGTGATGCCACACGAGAGCGGTGGTTCGTCCGCGTAGACGTAGGTCTCACAGACGGTGAAGTCCGCCCTCAGGATGGGCAGAAGAATCTCCATCAACTCCCGGTTTTCGAGGACTTCCGCCGGGGTGCCACCCATGGCGGTTATGGCCTTGAGGAAGAGTTCATCCGGCAGGTCATGGATTGGCCCTTCCCGGTAGGGCTTCCCGGGCGCGACGTGCCCGGAGACGAAAAGGTGGGCCGGGAGAATTCCCCGGCGCCGAAACCCGCGGGCCAACTCGAAAGCGAGGAGGGCGCCAAAGCTGTGTCCGTAGAGGCAAAATGGCCGATCGAGGTAGGGACCCAGCCCTTCCGCGAGTTCCTCCACGAGCGGGCCAATCCTTTCGCGGAGCGCCTCGGCGATCCGCGGGCCGCGGCCCGGGAGTTGAACCGGACAGACGTCGACCGTAGCCGGTAGCCGCGCCATCCAACCCCTGAAGACCAGGGCCGTTCCTCCGGAGTAGGGAAAGCAGAAGAGGCGAAGGGAGGCCTCCTCTCTCCGCTTCGTCCCCATCAGCCAGCGGCTGGGGGTGTCGCTCACGCTCGCCATCACCCTCACCTTGCTCGCCTCCTCAGAAATCGTCGCCAGGTCATTCCTATAGCCAAGCCATGGCCTGGTCGCGCAGTTGGCTCGCCGTGCCGAGAAGCATGCTGTCGACCGCGGCCCGACGGTAGAAACGCTGAGGTTCGGCCTCCTCCGTGAAACCAAAGGAGCCGTGCATCTGCATGGACTCGGCCGTCACCTCGCGAGCGAGTTCCCCGGCCATGGCCGTCGCCTCGGCCGCCAGGCGGCGGACATCCTGGCCCTGATCGGCCCGCCAGGCAATGTTGTGGGTAAGAAGGCGAAGGGCCCCGATACGCGCGCTCATGGCCGCCAGCCGGAAGGAGATGGCCTGGAAGCCGGCGATGCGTTTGCCGAACTGCTCCCGCTCTTTGGCATACTTGAGCAGGCCATCAAAGGCGCCCTGGCACAGACCTACCAGGTAGCCGCAGTGCCGAACACGAGCCCTGGCGAGAACGGTCGGGTAGGCCTTGCCCGCGCCGCCGGCCTCGCCGACGACATCCGCGGGAGCAGCCGGGGTATCGCGAAACTCGACCCGGCAGTACTCGCCTCGGCCGATCTCGTCGAGACGTCTTACCGCAATACCCGGACTGGATCTGGGCAGGAGAAAGAAGGTCGGTCCCCGGGGCTCGCGGGCGACGACGAGAAAGTGGCTCACATGGCGGGCGAAACCGACAAACCCTTTTCGCCCGTTCAGTTCATAGCCTTGGCCGGAAGAGGCCGGCCCGGCCGTCATGGTCACACCCTCCAGATCACCTGGGTCATCCCAGTCCTGGTCCCTCACGGCCAGCGCGATCGTCACATCTCCAGCCCCGATTCCCTCAAGGTCCCGCCAATGGCCACCGCCCTGGCCGGCCGCGACGATGAGTTCGGCCGCGGTGAGGGTGTCGAAGTAGGGACTCTGGAACAGAGCCCGGCCGACCTGTTCGGCAACGACGACCGCCGCGCCGAGCCCGACCTCCGCCCCTCCCGCCGTCTCCGGGATAAGCGCGTGGAGGGCGCCAAGGCCGGCGAACTCCTTCCAGATGGCCGGATCGAAGGCCCTTTCGACATCGGCCGCCTCCCCCGCGCCCAGTTCGTGCTCCATCCGCCGGGTCACGTCCGGGGGTAGCTTCGTGGCCAAGAAGCGGGAGAAGATCGACTCCAGCATTCTTTCGTCCTCGGTTAGGCGCACGTCCATGCCGTCGTCTCCCTCCCTACTCGACTATCTCAAGACCGCTGGCTGCGATCATGTAGAGCATGATCTCGGAGCTGCCGGCGGAGAGAGTCAGGCCCGGGGCCTCGCGGTAGGCGGCCTCAAAACGCCCGTGAGCCGACCCGTCACCATCCCACCGCGAGAGAAGACCGCCGAGACCATCCAGGTCAAGACCCAACCGGGCGATGTGGCGGCCGACCTCGGTCGTATACCACTTCGCGGCGGCCGCCTGGATGGGATCGACTTCATTTCGAGTGAGTTGGGAGATCATGTTGTAGACCATGGCCCGTCCGGCTTCCACCTCGGCGTCGAGGGCCACGATGCGATGGCCGATCCTCGGGTCGGTGAGCCGGCCGGTAACGCGGGCCCGATCAATGATGGCGTCCAGCCAACGCCTCAACTTGACGTAGTAGTCCAGGCCCGTGCGCTCGATGGCCAGGGCGGTGTCGATCACGTCCCAACCCTCGTGAAGCCGGCCCAGGACGTTCTCGGAACCGACCCAGGCGCCGTCGAAGACGACCTCGGAGAAGCGATCGTCGCTGATGTTCCAGAGAGGGCGCACTTCGACGCCCCGGGTGTCAAGAGGCACCAGGAAGAGGGTGATCCCGTCATACTTGTTCTGGCCGCCGCGAGTCCTCGCCGCCGTCAACCCGTATTGGGAGAACTGGGTGATCTGGTTATAGACTTTGGTTCCGTAGATCAGGTAGCCATTGTCGTCGAACATCGCCCGCGTGGAAAGGGAGGCCAGGTCGGAACCGACGTCCGGTTCGGTGTAGAGAACGTTGGCCACCATCTCGCCGGAGGCCAGCTTCGGCAGAAAACGCGCCCGCTGTTCCTCCGTGCCGGCCAGGAGGATAAAAAGGCCCACAATCATGACGCTGTTGACGTGGACCACGTCCGACACGCCGGCCCGGGCCATTTCCTCAGCCAGGATGGCGGCCTCTACCGGCGTCCGACCCAATCCTCCGTACTCCACCGGCCAGTTGGGCGCGAGCCAGCGACGCTCGCCCAGCCAGCGGTAGATCTGGGGCGAGTGGTGCTCCTGATGTGGCGGTAGCCGCCGGAGATCGGTCAGGATGGCCCCGACCCGTTCCTCGGCGAAGAAGGCCCGGAGATCACGCCTGAACTGCTCCTGCTCCAAAGTGAAAGAGAAGTCCATACCCGTCGACCCTCCTCCGAAGACGCCCCCGTTGGGGCGCGATAGGCTCGTCAATCGACAAAAGCTTCCCAGATCGGGCTTCCCTCGCAGTCGGCCGGGAGGGGAATGCCCAGGTAACGGCACACGGTCGGCGCGACATCGACCAGGCGGACCGGAACCCGCCGCCCACCCGGCTTGACCCCCGGCCCGTCCGCGTAGATCAGCGTCCTTATCGAGTGGGTCAGAGGGAGCGAGGTGTCGTGGTCCCCACTGAACTCCTCGAACAGCCGGTTCACTTTGAGGATGGGCACGCGCTCGGGTTGAACCCGACCGCCCAGCCAGGCCTCGGCCGGCACGGTGATGGTGCTCCGGGTCTGGTAGCCCGGGGCCATGGCCAGGACCACGTCCCCCATCGAACCGCCGTAGAGGCCGAGCGCCCGCGAGTCCTCGCGGCGGACGGCCAGGCGCACCGGGTGTCTGCCGGTTCGCGCGTCGCGGACGTCATAGAGAGCCTGGATGATCCGTTCCTGGATCCCGTCGTATTCGTCCGGCTTCACGATCCCCTGAGGGTCGCGACCCGCGACATTGACGTAGACGCGGTAGCTGGAGGCATAGGCCCGGGTCCGGCCCCAGTCGATGCGAGGAACGCCGCTGCGCCGGTCCTGGTAGAGAGCCAGCAGGCCCTCGCGCAGGAGAAGGTTATTGGCCAGGAGGCTGCTGTGGTAGAGGTCGTGGCCGTGGTCCCCGAGGACCAGGATCAGGGCCTCCTCCCCGGCCGCCTTGCGGACCCGGCCAACGAAGCTGTCGGCGAGTTCGTGGGCCCGGCCGAGAAGGTCCCAGTAGCCCGGGGCCTTCTCGGCGCTGTAATCGGGATGTTCCGGGCTCACCGTTCCCCAGTAGAGATGGTAGGCCATGTCCAGGAAGTGGACTTCGGTCATGAAGAGATCCCAGGGATGCCGCCGGAGGAGAAACTCCGTCGCCCGCCCCATCCACTCCACATGCTGCTCGTAGATCTCGAGTTGGGTCTGGTCATCGATCCAACCCTTGAGACGCTCGTAGCCCTCCGTCCACTCCACAAACGGTCCGGCGGCCTCGAGTAGCTCGGTCGCCAAGGGCGCCGGACGCGTATACCCGCTGTCCCGGTGCACTTGCGTTTGATAGAGCCTGAGGCGGCGGGCCCCGGCGTCGAAGGCCAGGACCTTGAACCGCACGTGACCGCCGGCCTCGCCCTCCGGAGTTGATACGGGGACCTGGAGCCAGCCGGTCCACTGCCCGACTCCGGCTTGGCCGGCCGCGGCGGCGTCCCGTCGGCTCGCCACGAGCAGGCTCTCCCGCGAACCGGCGCGGACGGCCAAAAGGTGGATTTCGGTCCCGGCCGCCGCCGCCCGATGACGAAGGGTGAGGCTCGTCTCCCACAGGGGCAAGGTCCCGGGCGGGAGGTTGGTCCACGGACCGGCCTCCCGCACCGGCAAGGGCTGAACGCTCTCCTCGTCCATGGTGTCGGAATCGCGGGTGAGCCACTCCTGGGACACGACCTGGGTGGCCCGCTGACCTGGAGCCGCGGCGGCGGCCGCGGTGTCCCAGGAGCCCGAGTGAATCAGGTCGAAGGCGCACTTTAGCCCGCCCCAACCCCCGGCCCCGTCAACCTGGGTTACGAGGTCGCCGGCCGTGAAGGGCCAGGATAGCGGGTACTTAAGAAGGGTGCTTCGCTTGCCGGCTCGCTCCGCCGTCTGCCAGATGAACTCGGCCCGCACCCGATCAGAGAGGCAGGAGTGGTTCTTCTTGTCCAAGGGCTCCCCCTCGACGTGCACGGCGAAGCCCTCGATGCCGTGAGTGCTCGGCCAGGCGCCCGTGGCCACGGTCGTCCAGCCGGCCGGTGTGGTCGCGGGCCAGGTGGGGAGAATCTCCGCCGACCAACCCTGCCGCCGCATGCGCTCGAGGTTCGGGAGGCGCCCCTCGGCCATGAACCGGTCGACCATGATCGGGGTGATGCTGTCGAGGGCGATCAGGGCGACTTTACGTTTGGCCACCGTTCACCATTCCTTCCTTGGATGGCCCGCGGCGGATCGCCCGCGGCCCACCATGCTCCCGGCGGGCTCACCGGCACGTCTTCCCCTGCATCTCCTTAGGGATGGGCAGCCCGAAGAGGTCCAGGATCGTCGGCCCCACGTCGTAGAGGGACAGCCCTTGCCGGCGCCCGCCGCCAAGCGCATCCGGACAGCGCAGGACAAAGCAGCCACGTTCCGAGTGCACGGCGTCGTCCGGACCGGTGTCGTTTTCAAAGAGGTAAAGACTATCCCAGCCGAGAGTCCCGGCCGCCCGCCAGTAGAGGTTGTCGAGGTAGACCATTAGATCGGGGGCGTCGCCGCGGCAGGTCCGGTAGATCTCCCGCGGGCGGTAGACGCGATTGTCCATGGGGCGCCCGGTGTGGTCGACGATGCCGCGGATGGCCTCGGCCACCTCCCCGAGCTTGGTCTCGTAGTCTTCGGGGCGGATCAGCCCCTGGGGCTCGCGTCCCTGAACGTTCAGAAAGACGCGGGCGTAGTAGCCGCCCCAGGCCCAGGCCGTTGTCTTTGCCCAGTCCACGTCGCACTTGTCGATACTCGTACCCGGCTTGGGCCGGGACCCAAGAACGAGGTAGCCGCGCTCAGCCAGCCACTGATTGAGAGAGAAGACGCCCTTCATGGCCTTGGCCCCATGGTCGGAGACCACGAGAACGGCGGTATCGGGACCGGCCCGTTCGACAAGGCGCCCCAGAAGGCCATCCACGTAAACGTAGTAGTCGCGGATAACCTGCTCGAACTCGTTGCCGGGCTGGTAGAGGAAGTGCCCGGGGTCGCTGTACTTCCAGAAGGAGTGATGGACGCGGTCCATGCCGATCTCCACGAACCAGAGAAGGTCCCAGGCCATCTCGGCCATGAGGTGCTCCACGCCCCGGAAGTGAGCGTCGGTCATGGCGTAGAGGTCCCTGAGAAGATCGGTTCTGGACTCGGTCCGGAAGGTGACGTCGAAACGATAGTCCGGCACCGCCCGCAGGAGCTGGGCGCCCAGTTCGGCGGGGTAGGTAAAGACCTTGTCGAGGCCGGGGGTCAGGAAGCAGCCCACGCGCCAGCCCGGGATAGCCCGCGCCGGGTAGGACGGTGGGAACCCGACCAGGCCGGTCCGAAGCCCCGCGGCGCCGAGGTAATCCCAGACCGCCGGTGTGTCGAAGGAGGCGGCGTTGGCCGTCCAGGCCTCGGTGTAGCTATGGTCTCTGCGGTGGCGGAAGCCGTAGGCGCCAAGCGATCCCGGATCCTGACTGGTGGCCATCACCATCCAGGCCGGCACCGTGATCGGAGGGTCGCTTGAGGCCAGATCACCCCAGGTTCCGTCCCGCATGAGTTGTCCAAGGTTGGGCATGACGTCCAGATAGCGGTCGAAGGCCAGTTCCGGAGTCATGCAGTCGAGTCCCATCACCAGTACGCGCTTTGGGGTCATAGTTCTCCGTTTCCGCGGCTAGTGGCAGCCCAAGCAAGACTACTCGAGGTAGCCCAGGGCCTGCAGCCGCTTCGTGATCTCTTCTTCTTCCTCCGGCGAGTAGGCCGAGTCCGCGTCAGCCGGAGGCTGGCCCGAGGCCCCTTCGGCCCGAGTCTGGTCCGGCGAGCCGGCTTGGGTAAGCCCGTTCAGATCCCCGGCCAGGGTTGCCAGCGCGTCAGACAGGACGTCAATGGCCCGGAGGTACTCGTCCAGATCGATGTGCTCGTCGGGCGTGTGGTCGAGCGAGGAATCGCCTGGTCCGTAAGCGCACATGGGCACAGGCCAGCGCACGCTGACGGTGTTCATGTCCGACGTTCCGGTCTTGACCCTGAGGCCGGGGGTTCCTCCTCGGCGTCGAATGGCGCCGATCAGGGCCCGGACGGTCGGGTCGGCCCGGTCGACCAGGACGGGCGGGGTAGTCTCGTCGACCTGAAGCTCACCATCGTCCCTGATCTCTTCAAGGAATCTCAGGAAGTTCTCGGTGTCGAAGCCCACCGGCGTGCGGCAGGAGATATGAAGGCAGGCCGCCTGCGGGTTACCCTCCAGGCGACGCAAGGTCGCCGTGGGACGGTGGAATAGACGGGTCTCCGCGCTGGATCCGGCGAGGTAGCCCTCGACTCGATTCCAAAAGCGCACCGCCAGGTTGGAGGCGTTGTCGCCGGCCCCGGCATCGTGCGCCGGCGGCCGGGTCACGGAGTAGTGAATCCCGATCTTGCCTTTGTAGCCCAGGACAACATTGGCCCAGCCGCTCGGCTCGCCGATGATCACCGCGCTGGGCTGGAACCGATCCAGGAGATATTTGGCCCCGCGTGAGCCGGGAGTCTCTTCCTCGACAGCCCCCACGACAACGACTCGCCCCTTGAGACCCGAGTCCCTGGCTCTCTTGGCGGCGCAAATGAAGGTGGCCAGTGGTCCTTTGGCATCCACCGTTCCCCGTCCGTAAAGTTGGTTTCCGTCCAGGCGGACCGGAATGGCGCCGGGCACCGTGTCCATGTGTCCAATGAGCATAATCAATGGCCCGGCGCCGGCCTCAAAATCGCCGACGACGTTACCGGCGCCGTCCAGGCCAACTCGGTAGCCGTGCTCGGTCATGGCCTCCGTCAGGTAGCCGGCCAAGCGAGACTCTTGTCCCGGGAGCGAAGGTATCTCGACCATTCGTTTGAGCAACGGCAGGGCGAAGTCAGGGCTCATGCCACGCCTCCCTTCTCGATGGCGGCCGGCAGAAACAGGGTGCCTTCCCCGGCCAGAGCGCGGCGGATAGGGGAGTCCTGGCGCCCGTCGCCGAGGATCACCCGTCCCACCCCGCCCTCCAGAGCCTTGATCGCCGCGGCCAGCTTGGGCTTCATTCGACCCTGGGCCAGGCTCTTGCACTCCTCCATGCCGCCGGGTCCGACTTCTCTCACCAGGCTTCGCGGATCGGCCGGATCGCGCAGTAGCCCCGGCGTGTTGGTGAGGATGACGAGGGTCTCGGCCCGGAGCGAGACGGCGACCAGAGCGGCTACCCCGTCGGCATCGACGTTCACGGGCCCCTCGGTCGGGTCGAGGGCCGGTCCTGAGATCACCGGCAGGTAGCCGGCGTCAAGGAGAAGGGTGAGGAGTTCCGAGTTGACGTCCGTGACGACTCCGCTTCGATCGTCGCGGACGATGCGGACCCGTCCATCGATGACGGCCCTGAGGGCCGCCTTGCGCCTGGCCCGAATGAGGCAACCGTCCAGGCCCGAGAGGCCGAGCGCGGCCACACCCAGACCCTGCAGACGCGAGACCAAGCCCGGGTTGATGTGCCCGGCCATGGCCATGGTCAGAACGTCGATGGTTTCCGCATCGGTGTAACGACTGCGGACTCCGCCCTCCGACGTGAGGAAGCGCTGGGCCAGGCCCAGTCGCTCGCCCAGTCGCGAGGCCTCGTCCGAGCCGCCGTGGACGAGGGCAAGACGCTGTCCGTCGACGACCAGAGCCGCGACATCAGTGGCCACGGACTCCCGGTCGACCCCGGCCGCTCCGCCACACTTGACAACAAGCAATAGAGATCCCCCCCAAAAAACCCGCCAGCCCGGCCGCATCCGGTAGCCCGCCAACCGGCCGGTCGCGTCCCACCGGACCGGCCAGGGGCCCGTTTGTCCTAGGCCGGGTGCAGCCCGGTGAACTTGAGCCCGTCCCGCTCGTCCCACCCACAGGCGATGTTGAGGCACTGGACGGCGTTTCCGGCCCCGCCCTTGACCAGGTTGTCAAGGGCCGAGACCAACACGAGGTGAAGCCTGTCTTCCGACAGGGCAAAACCAATGTCGCAGAAGTTGGACCCCAGGAGGATCTTGGGCTCAGGCAACTGGTGAAGGCCAACCTTCTGCTTGACGAGCCGGACAAACGGCTCCGCTCCGTAGCGCCGGCGATAGATCGACCAGACGTCCTTGTTCTCCAGGGGCCGCTCCAGGCTCACGTGGCCGATGACCAGAACGCCGCGGACGGCCTCGACCGATACGGCCGTCATTCGCACCACGGCCGAGCAGGCCTGACTTATCTCGGCCTCGTGCCGGTGCCCCACCGGCCGGAAAACCCGCATGACCCCGCTGCGCTCGGCGTGATGGGTGGAAAGGGTCGGCGTACCGCCCGAACCGCTAGATCCGGTCAGGCAATCCACCAGCACTTCGCGTGTCAGGAGACCCGCTTCGGCCAGGGGGTAGAGAGCCAGGATGGCGGCATTGGCCATGCAGCCGGGCATGGTCACGTAAGTCGCGGTCTTGAGGCGCTCCCGATGCAGTTCGGGCAGACCCGGCACGAAAAGCGAGTGGAACTCCGGGTTAGGATGCGGCTCTCCATAGTAAGCTTCGTAGACCGCGGGGTCTCCGAGACGGAAGTCGGCGGTCAGATCGATGACCCGAGGCGCCAGCGCCTTCCACTCCCGCAGGCGATGCTTGGTGACCCCGTGCGGCACGGAGATGAAGAGCGCGTCGCAAGGGGCGATCTCTTCGTGCCGGGTGAAGTTCATGGTGGTCGCCCCGCGGAGGTTGGGGTTGGCCACGTGAAGGGGCTGGCCGGCCAGCCGGTCGGACGTGGCCTGGACCAACTCGACCCGGGGATGCCCGAGGAGAAGGCGCAGGAGTTCTCCGCCAATATAGCCTGAAGCCCCGATGACCGCCGCTTTCACAGATTCGCCACCTTTCGCACGTAATCCACCAGGTGCCCGGCGACATCGACTCCGGTCGCCGCGACTGTTCCGTGGAACTCCATGGTGTGATTGACCTCGTTGACCAGGAGCGTGCCGTCACGTCTCTCCAAAAGATCGACGGCCACCACTCCTCCTCCCACCGCTCGTGCCGAGGCGAGCGAGAGCTCCTCGATGTCCGGGGTGATGGGACAGGGGGTGACGTCCGCCCCGCGAGCCGTGTTCGTTACCCAGTGTTCGGATGTCCGGTACATGGCGCTGATGACTATCTCGCCGACGACGAGGGTCCGGATATCCCGGCCGGGCTTGTCCACGTACTCCTGGATGTAGAACACACCGTGCTGGAGCTTTCCCAGCGACTCCTTGTGTTCCAGCAAAGCCTCGGCCGAGTCGCGGTCGTTGACCCTGGCCACCAAGCGGCCCCAGGACCCGGAGACAGGCTTTAGGACCACCGGATAACCCATGGCCTCAATGGCCCGAAGTCCGGACTCCGCGGTGAAGGCGACCGCCGTTCGCGGCGTGGGCAGTCCGGCCCGCATCAGGGCAAACGTGGTCAGGAGCTTGTCCCCGCAGATCTCGATCACCCGGCTGGGGTTGATGACCGGGATGCCCTCGGCCTCGAAGCACCGGCTGGCGTAGAGGCCGCGCGTCTGGGAGATACTCCGATTAAGCACAGCGGCATACCGCCGGCCCGGCTGACCCAGATCGAAGGTCACGCTCCGCTCGTCGAGATGCTCATAGGGAATCCCCCGACTCTCGAGAGCCTCGAAGATCCGTTTCTCTTCCGTGCGGACACGAGATGCCAAAACGGCCAGGGTCATTTCTACTCCCCCCAGTCCTCTTCGACCTCAGGCGCCACAGCCAGCTCGAGCGGTTCCAGGCAGATGACCTCGAGTTGCGCCTGACACTCGGGGCAGCTCAGAACCTCGCCGGCCCTCGTCCCCTCCGGAACCTGTATCTCCGCGTCACATTCCGGGCAATGGGCCATGTCTTGAGCACCTCCTCACTTGGGCAAAGTCATGTCTAACGGCAGAGCGCGAGCGCGTCAGCCATGACGCGTTCGGGGGTAACCTCACACGCGGCCAGGAGTTCCAGATGACCACCAACCTGGTCGCAAAAGCGGTCACGGACACCCACCCGCCGCACGGGGGCCGGACAGTGTTCGGCCACCGCCTCGGCCACGGCGCTTCCGAGTCCACCGATGACGCTGTGATCCTCCACGGTCACCAGACCGCGAGTCTCGCGGGCGGCCCGGCCAACGGCCTCGACGTCCAGTGGCTTGAGGGTGTGGACGTTCAAGACGCGGACCGAGACGCCCAGGTCGGTCAAACGCCTGGCCGCCTCTAAGGCAAAGACGACCGGGTAGGCTCCGGTGGCGACGATGGTCACGTCTCTGCCGGAAAGCAGGGTCACGGCCTGCCCGGGGACAAAGTCATAGTCCTGATCGTAGACGACGGGGGTGGCCTTGCGGTCCAATCGGATGTAGACCGGGCCGGGCAGGTAGGCGGCTTTCTCCACGGCCTTGGCCGCCTCGGCCGCGTCGGCGGGAACCATCACCGTCATATTGGGCAGCACGCGCATGAGGGCCAGATCCTCCAGGGCCTGGTGCGTCGGTCCCAGATGGCCGGCCGAGGTGCCGCCGTGGGTCCCGACAATCTTGACCGGGACATTGTTGTAGGCCACGTCCAGTTTGATCTGCTCGAAGGCCCGGCCGGTGGCGAAGGTGGCCATGGTGTTGACGAACGGAATCTTGCCCGCCGCCGCCAGGGCCGCGGCCACGCTCATCAGGTTGGCTTCGGCGATGCCCAGGTTGACGTACTGCCCTGGAAGGGCAGTGGCGAAGGTGTCCTCGAAGTTGCCGGTGTCGGAGTCGACACACCATATCCTCGCGTCGCGTTCGGCGAGTTCCTGCAGGGTCTTGCGGTAGACTTCCCGCGCCCCCCCGGCGTACTTCGCCGCCCAATCCGCGACGGCGGGCGTGGACACGGTCGGTGGCGCCGCCACGTTTCCGCTCTCCTTCATTTCCGCGTCACCTCCGCTCCCGAAGCGATCGGCGAGCCGAGCTCGGCTCTGGCCCGACGGTGCAAGTCCGGGGATAGGGTCATGTAGTGGCACTTCTTGCGGCCCTCGGCGAACTTCAGACCCTTGGCCTTGACCGTGCGGGCGATGATCACCGACGGGCGTCCGGGCTGAAGCGGCAGGCGCCCCATGACGCCGAGAAGGGCGGCCAGATCGTGACCATCCACTTCCTCCGCGGCCCAGCCGAAGCTGGACCAGCGCCCGGCCAGGGGATCCAGACCCACGACCTCCTCGGTCAGGCCACTGATCTGGAGCCCATTACGGTCGACGATGGCGACAAGGTTGTCCAGCCTCAGTTGCGCGGCGGCCATGGCCGCCTCCCAGACCGAACCTTCCTGGAGCTCACCGTCTCCGAGGACGGCGAAGGCGCGGTTTTCCCGGCCGTCGCGTCGAGCGGCCAGAGCCAGCCCCAAAGCGAGCGATAGGCCGTGCCCGAGCGAGCCCGTGGCGAACTCCACTCCGGGAACCTTTCGCAGGGGATGCCCGCCGAGCCGGCTTCCGGCGCGGGCGTAGGTGGCCAACTCCTCGGCGGGAAAGAACCCTCGTTCCACCAGAGCCGCGTACAGGGCGGCCGAGGAATGACCCTTGCTCAATATCAGGTAGTCTCGCCCGGGCCAGGTTGGCTCCTCCGGACGCAAGCGCAGCACCGCGGAGAAGAGCACGGCCAGCACGTCGGTCACGGACAGCGAGCCCCCGATGTGGGCCCCTTCGGGTCCCGCCGCCATGTCTACGATCCGCTCGCGCATGCGCGCCGCGCGTCCGGCGATCTCCTCGACCTCGGTCATGAGGCGCTCGCTCCCGTCGCTTCAAGAGCCTGCCGCGACCGCCAGGGTGGCTGGTAGGGCACGGAACGGGCCATGCGCCCGATGACGTCGAGGTTCTCCCAGACCTTCTGAAAGGCCCCGGCGTAAAGATCGAGGAGCGGGCCTGTCGTCGGGCTGAGCTGCCGCCGCTGCAGGACCAGAGAGTCCTCGATGACGGCCAGGGTGCACGGATAGTCCTCGATGCGGTAGGGGTACTGTTGCCCGGACTCGACCGTCCAGGGGTAGCCCTTGCCGAAGCCCTCGTGGCTGGTAAAGACACGCTGCCCGGGCAGGGGAATGACCTGGTAGTAGGACATGGGCACACCCTCGGCCCGCAGGGCGCGACGGAGGGCTTGCCGGAACGGACCGGCCCCGACACCCTCCAACCCGGCCACCGTGGGATCAAAACGAAAGCGCAAGATATGCCAGGCGTGGGTGCGATCCGGCGGCACGGCCGGGACCCTGAGTCCGGGCAGGCCGGACAGCGAGCCGAGAAAGCGGGGCACGTTGGCGTCGCGGATGGCCTGGTAGTCGAGGAAGCGGGTCAGTTGGCTGCGGGTGAAGGCGGCCAGAATCGGGCTCAGTTTGTGGTTCCAGCCCAGCGACCGCGATAGATAGAGCCGGTCCTCGCCCGCCTTGAGGACCTCGCCGAACTGGCGCATCATCCCCGTCCGGCGGCAGAGTTCCTCGTCGTCGGTGGTGATCAACCCACCCTCGCCGCAGGCCGGAAGGTTTTTCTGAGGGTGCAGGCTGAAGCCGGCCATGTGGCCGAGGGTTCCGGCCTGCTTACCCTTGTAGGTCGCCCCGTGAGCCTGGGCGGCGTCCTCGACGACAAAGAGGCCGTGCTTCCGGGCTACGGCATTGATCTCGTCCATGTCGGCCACCAGGCCATGGAGGTGGGTCACCAGAATAGCCCTGGTCCGCGGGCTGATCTTCTCCTCGATCTTGGTCGCGTCTAGATTGAATGAGACCGGGTCGATGTCGACGAACACCGGTATGGCCATCTGGTGCAGGGGCGCCAGAGCGCTGGCCACGAAGCTGAAGGAGGGCACGATAACCTCGTCGCCCGGACCGATACCCAGCGCGGCCAGAGCCAGAGCTAAAGCGGCCGTGCCGTTGCTCACGGCGAGGCAATACTTGGCCCCGATGAACCGGGCCCACTCCTCCTCCAGACCTCGAACCTCCGGCTCACCCTCGGCCGTCGAGACGAACTTGCCGCTTCGCAGAACCCGTAAGACCGCTTCCTCGTCATCCTTGGTAACCACGGGCCAGTCCATATGCCGCTGATCTTCCGGCACGGCCGGCTCACCGCCCAGCAAGGCCAGTTTAGCCATGTTTCCCCCTCCTTCACGTAGCCCGACCACCTTGGCGCGGCCCTTGCGTTGACGCGACCTCTACTCCAGGTAGAGGGTCCGCAGCCGGCTGGTCAGTAGATCCTTGTCTTCCTCGGAGTAGACATCGTCATCGCCCAGGAGCGGTCGCCCGTCCAGACCCTCGGGAAGCGGCAGGCCGAGCAGAGTCAGAATGGTCGGGGCCACGTCGTAGACGTGGGCGGCCCCAAAGCGACCCAGAGCCGGCAGGCCTGGGCCGGCCATGGCCCAGAACCCGGCCGTGGCGTGGCTGGCGTCGTCCAGGCCGAGTTCCCGGACCGGGGTAACCGGCTTGGAGTGACCCACGGTGTCCGACGTCAGGTAGCGCAACTCGTCGAACTGCACGAACAAATCCGGGCAGGTGTCGGCCAACGGCCCGGAGTAGATGTCGTCCCGCCGCACCAGGTTCACCTCTAGGGGTTCGCCGGACGGCCTCTTGAGCCCGGCCAGGCACTTTCCAATCCCCTCTATCACTGCGGGCGCCTCCGCGGGCTCGATGCAGCCGGTCGGCTCCCGCCCCTTGACGTTGAGGTAGATCTGGCCGCCGTAGCCTCGCGCCCAGGCCTGGGTATGGGGCCAATCAACGTCGGCCCGGACAAGCGGGGTAGGTTGAGAGGGCAGGCTTCCGAGGCGCAGGAAACCACCCCCGACCAGGACATCGTTCAGGTTCACCTTGCCGTCAAGGCGCTGGACCCCGTGGTCGCTGACGACCATGATGACCGTGTCCGGCCCGGCCAACGCGGCGAGCTCACCCAGGCGCTGATCGCAGTAGCGGTAGTGGTCGCGAATGGTGTGGCGATAGCGCGGGTCCGGGTCGTGACGGCCGTGGGCCGGATCCTCGTAGCGCATGAAGTAGTGGGCGGCCCGGTCGGTGCCCTGGCAGACCAGGAAGAGAAGATCCCAGGGCCTTGTCGTCATGAGGTGGGCGGCAAGGTCGAACCGCTGCCGATCGAACTCGCGCAGACGGGCCACCAAGGCGTCGCGGTCGAGGGGACTGTCGCTCTCCTCCACCGCCACATCCAGAAGATAGGGCGAACTTGTCTTGCCGAGCAGCTCCGCCTTGAGTTCGGGCGGCTGAGTGATGTCTCGATCCAGCGACGGGGCCATGAAACACGAAACGCAGACACCATCGCGAATGGTCACCGGCGGGTAGGTGATGGGCACCCCGATCATGATCGCGCGCCGACCGGCTTCGGGCAGAAGGGTATAGAGGGTCGGCACGCGCACCAGGCGCGAGTGCACGAGCTTGAACTCCGTGTAGCCGCGGCCGGACCGACAGGTGAAGTCGGTGAAGCCGAAGTGGCCGGGGTTCCTCCCGCTCAGAATCGATGTCCAGGCCGGAGGAGTCACCGGCTGGACGATGCTCTCCAGGGGACCGTAGCCGCCCCTTTCGGTGAGAGCCCTGATGTTGGGCAGGTCGGAAAGGTAGGCCTCCGCCAGGCCGGCCCCGAAGCCGTCTAAGCCGACCACCAGTACGCGGGTCAAATGGACCGCCTCCAGTCAACTAACCGCCCGAGTTCGCGGAGAGCCCGCTCCAGGTCGTGAAGGAGAAGTTCGGCCCGGTGGGCCAGGCGCGGGGCCACCCCTTCCGGCTCGGCCTGGCCGTGGGCGCCGGTCACCCGCAAAGCTGTCCAGTGATGGGCGAGACGATCGATCCGCCGCCCCGCCTCGGCCAGTTCGGGGCGCCCCAGTTCCCTGGCCGCGACGCCAAGAAACTCGGCCTGCAGGGCGCAAGCCGCCTGAAGCGGCCAGCCCACCACGTAGGCCTCCTCCAGGGCCGCCTCTGGCCCGGGGCCACCGGCTCTCCGGCACAGGTCGTCAAGGTAGCGGCGAAGTCCGGCCAGGCCCGAGAAAGCCGGGCGCCCGTCGTCAGCGAAGCGCTCGAGGTTGGCGGTGACGACCCCCTTCACCCAGTCCCAGGTAAGGGGAGGGCAGGCCCCTGTCACCGTCACTTCGAGCCACCGAGCCGCTACGGGTATGTCGGCGAAGAAGCTGTCCCGGCCCTCGCCGGGTGTGCCCGACCATCTGGCCTGGCGCAGGTCGTCGAGGTCGACCGGTCCGAAGCAGTAGGGCGGGGTCGGGTCGATAACCTGCGCCGTGCCGGCTGTCTCGTCGTAGCCGTAGACCACGACGAGGTGGTTGGCGTGGATGTCGTGGTAGGCGGGCCTGAAGGGCAGGTAGTAGTTGTCCACGGCCACGATGGCCGGGATGCCGCCGCCAATGGCCGCCTTGACCTCATCCCAACCGGCCGCGCCGCTGGTCGGATGGCGCCACTCGGCCCGCACAGGATGGTAGGGCATGAGGCTCCGCGACAGGCTGGGGAACCGGCACGGGTAGTAGTACTCCTCCCGGCGGAAGTCCCCCGGGAGGTAGTAGAAGTCCCAATTAGACCCGAGAACCACGACCGGATCCAGGCCGTAGTGCTCCAGCACCGTGCCGAGGCAGCTATGAAGACAGCTGTAGACGTCCTCGTGCCTCCACGGCCGTATGGCTTCTATGACCGCCTTTGTCTGGTTCAATCTCTCCCACCTCGTATGCGTTCGTGGCCGAGTGTCCGGGCCAGGGTTGCCGCAAAAATGTGGATGGCCCTGTTGTCCGGCAGGTGAATGGCCCGCAGGTTCTCACCTCGGGTCACCGGGACGCGCTGCCGCCACATCCCCGCCCGCACGCCCAGCTGCGCGTGCCGGGGGTAGTGCATCTTCTGACAGCGAAAGGCCTCGACCTCACCGAAGTGGGCCGCCGCGGGCCAGAAGTCGGAGACTCTCAACCACTCCGGGTCGACCGCCCCACCCTCGAAGTGGAGATAGACCGGGTCCTCGCTCCGCCGTTCCGAGGCGGCCAAGACATAAATCCAGTCGTACCGGCCGGGCGGCGTCTCGATTAGCTGGCCCAGGCAAACTACGCTGTTGACCATCCCGTCTTCCTTGGCCGGGAAGCGGAAGGGCACTCCGGCGATTTCCACGAGACTGAGGCTGGGGGGCAGGTCCTCGGCCGGGAAGGTGTTGCCCCAGACGTTGAACCCACCGTCACCCGGGCTGGAGGCGTAGGAGATCGCGTCGTTGTTGAACACGGGTCCGAGATCGAGGATCACGAACTCGTCCGCCACACTCACGTCGACTCCCCCTTGGTGGTGGCTCGGATGCGTTTGGCGAGTTCCGAGGCCAGGATCTCGACCTGCGGCGAGGCCAGCATGGTGTAGTGGTTACCCGGCACCACGCACACGTCGAGGTCACCCTTGATGGATTCGCGCCAGAGCTGACGGGTGTCCGGGGACACCTCGGCTATGAAGAGCGAGGCTTTCCCCGGGTAGGGCGCCGGGGAGTATCTGATCCCGGCCAGGGCGTTGGCCCCGAAGACGTCAAGACGGCGCCCAAGCTCCGCGAGGGTCACTTCCGCCGGGAGAATGCCGGCTCGGCTCACCTCGCCGTGGATAAGAGACACGCTCTCCTCGAAGCTGAGTCCAACAAAGGCCTCTTCGCGCAGGCTGGTCTTTAGCCCAAACAAGGCGTTTAGATCGCGAGCGAACGAGGCCGGAACTTCCCCTTCGACCGGCTCGCCGCCGGCGTGGCCTGGAGCGGTGGCGTCGAGGATAGCCAGCAGGCCTATCCGTTCGCCCTGGCGAGCCAACTCCGCGGCCGCGGCGAGGGCGATTACGCCACCCAGAGACCAGCCGCCGAGGAGGTAGGGTCCCTCGGGCTGGACGCTCCGGATGGCCGTGAGGTAGACCTCGGCCATGTCCTCGATGCGGGAGAGGGGTAGGCCCTCCCCCGTGTCCTCCAGCCCGAGAGCCTGAAGTCCGTAGAAGGGCTGGTCCGGACCGAGAAGCCGGGCGAGCGTCGCATAGCAGAAGACCGTTCCGCTGACGGGGTGGATGAAGAACACCGGCGGCCGGACGCCTTTCCGTTGGATCGGCATCAGGCAGGAGTCAGCCGCCTTCTTGGCCCTCTCCAGAGCCGGCGACCGCGCCGCCGGCCCGGGGGTGGCCACGGCCTTCGTGACCCCGCCCGCCGCCTCGATGACCTCGGCCAGGGCGGCCACGGTGGGGGTGTCGAAGATCGAGCGCAGGGGTAGCTGCACGCCAAAGAGACTCCGGATGCGGGCGATGACCTGCGTGGCCTGGAGGGAGTTGCCGCCGAGGTCGAAAAAGCTGTCGTTGGCCCCCACTTCCTCGAGAACGAGAATGCTGGCAAAGACCTCGACGGCCAGCGCCCGCTCGGTCTCGGTCCGGGGGGCGGCGAAGTCCTGATCGAGATCTGGCCGGTCGCCCTCGGGCGCCGGCAGGGCCCGGTGGTCCACCTTGCCGCTGGAGGTGATCGGCAGGGCCTCCAAGGTCACGAAGGCCGAGGGGACCATGTAGGCCGGTA